>OGRC01001568.1_pt1 | contig 14562 bp, 9 predicted proteins | sample 1553431 | NCBI WGS metagenome assembly OGRC01 (sample SAMEA2580064, study PRJEB22360) | human gut metagenome | biome: human gut; feature: human-associated habitat; material: faeces | place: Denmark | collected 2008/2010
GACCCGGCTACATCCATCAGGTCGCGGTCGCGGCTCGACCGCAGCGTATCACCTTTATGCAGGTAGGTGTCGGCCGTGCCGTAGGTGATTTCGATCGCCTTGGCGCCCATCAGCCCGTTGCTGAAAATCTTGGCTTCCGAATCGGTCGGAATGCGGTACTCGCGTTTGATGGTGAACCGCAGCACGACTTTATCGCTGCGGGCGGGGTCGAACGACAGGCCCGTCACCGAACCGATCTTGACGCCCTTCATCATGATCGGCGAAGCGTTCTGCACGCCGTTGATCTGGTCGTAAGCCGCATAATATTCGACATTGCGGCTGAAAATATCGAATCCTTTCAGAAAGCGGATGCCCGCCCATGCGACGCCGATCATCGCCACGGCGAAAATTCCGATCTTAACTTCCCTTTTCATATCTCGTATGTTTTTATTTCACGATCCGAGTTCCCCGGCAGCTCACCACAAAGGCGTCGGGGAAGACCTTGCGCACCGCCGCCAGTTGCTTCTGCGCCGCAGCGCGGGTCTCGTATTCGCCGACGCAATACTTATAACGGTATTTGCCGTCGGCCGTATATTGCTTTACCTTGCCGCGGTAGCTCTTGAACCGCTCGGACGAAGCCGGCACGGTCTGGGGGCTGGCCAGCACCTGCACGGTATAGCGCAGCGGCTGCGCGTCCTGTTTCGGAGCCGGCTGCTTCGGGGTTTCGGCTTTCGGCGTCTCACGCTTCGGGGCGCCGGCCTTGGGAGTCTCCGTTTTCGGCGTCTGCGTTTTGGACGTCTCCCGCTCTGCCGGCGCAGTCACGGATTCGGATTTGGCGGCGGAGTCCTTCGCCCCCGCCTTTCCGCCAGCCCCGCGCACAGGCTCCTTGCCGACGACCACTTGCTCCGGTTTCTGCTCCGGCTTAGGCGCCGCAGCGGCCTCCTCTTCGGCATTGCGCGTTTCGAGCACATAGGCCGAATAGTTCTTCACGCCCTCGTAAATCGAACGGGCGATCTCGGTCTGGCCCTTCTCCGACTTCATGTAGGCAGCCTCCTGCGAGTTGGAGAGGAATCCGATCTCGGTCAGCACGCCCGGCATGTCGGTCGCATAGAGCACGCGCAGCAGCTGGGGTTTGATGCCCCGCGAGTGGCGGCCCGCTTTCAGGTAGTTGTTCTGAATGCAGCGCGCGATGGCCATGCTGTACTCGCCGTAGGTGAACTGCAGGTTCTGTATATAGGCCCGCACGATGGCCGCCGTACGTTCGTCGGACATGTCGATCAGATCCTCGCGGTTGTTCTCGAACAGCGCGTTTTCGTTGTAACGCTGCTCCTTGGGGCTTTCGCCCATGATCAGCGTCTCGACGCCGCGCGCGGCCGTAGACTTGGCCGCATTGACATGGATCGAAATGAAGAGGTCGCCGCCGGCCTTGTTGGCGATGTCGGCACGCGCCTGCAGGTCTTTCGCCTTGTCGGGTCCCAGCGCCTTGTCCGTCTTGCGCGTATAGACCACCTTCACGCCGGGCATGCCCTCCTCGATCATTTTGCCGAGCTTGAGAGCCACCTTCAGCGTCAGGTCCTTTTCGCTGGTTCCGCCGTAGTGCGCACCGGGATCGTTGCCGCCGTGACCGGGGTCGATCACCACAACTTCGACTCCGTGCGCAATATTCCCGGCCGATGCCGCGTTCGTAAGAACGGTTACGGCCGCAAATGCGAATAACAGGAACAGTCGTGTGCGCATATTTAAGAGATCAAGTGTAAGCTTTCTGTAATTTTTTACCTATCTTTGTCGCGCCTGAAAACCCCGCGGGAGGTCGCCGGAGACCTGATTCAGGCGTTTTTGCCGACATGTCGGCAAAGGTACGAAAAATTATTGGAATTTTGGATAAACTTAGGGTAAAATATCTGTTTTCGGCGGCGCTGATCCTGCTCTTCGCCCAGCTGGTGTTCGGCGCGTCCGCACCCCGGAGCATGTTCGCCGCAGCCGCCCCGGACAGCACCCGCACCCACGATTCCGTTCCGGCATATACCCTTCCGGAAGCCGCGGCCGAAGTTCCCGAAGCCGCCCGCACACGCAGCGAACGCCGCGCGCAGGCACGGGCCGCCCGCGAGAAAGCCCGCCGCCACGCCGAATTCGAAGCCATGTCGCAGGAGGAGCGCGACTCGATGTTCAGTTCGCAGGTCGATTCGCTCATCGCCCGCCGGGCCGACTCGCTGGCCGGCAGGCAAGCCGACACCGTGGCCCGCGACTCGTTCAAGCGGCCGCGCAAGCCCGGCGCCTTCCTCGACGATGCGATTTCGGGCAAGAACAAGGACTCGCTGGTTTACGACGTCCGCAACAAGATGGTCTACATCTACAACGAAGGCGACGTCACCTATCAGAACAGCAACCTCAAAGCCGACTACATGCAGATCGACATGAACTCCAAGCTGATCCACGCATACGGCAAACCCGACTCGCTCGAAGGCAAGGCCATCGTCACCAAACCCGAATTCTCCGACGGCGGCGAAGCCCCCTACAAGATGGACACGATCACCTACAACCTCGAATCGAAGAAGGCCAAGATCAAGGGCGTGGCGACACAGCAGGGCGACGGCTGGCTGGTGGGCGGCAGCGTCAAGAAGATGCCCGACAACACGATCAACATCGAGAACGGAAAATATACGACCTGCGACGAAACGGATCATCCGCACTTCTATCTGGCGATGACCAAGGCCAAGGTCATTCCGGGCAAGAAGGTCGTCACGGGTCCGGCCTATCTGGTCATGGAGGACGTGCCGATCTATTTTCTGGGCATTCCCGAAGGCTTCTTCCCGATCAGTTCGGGTCCCAAGTCGGGTCTGCTGATGCCCACCTACGGCGAAGAGTACACCAAGGGATTCTTCCTGCGCGATCTGGGCTACTACTTCACGCTGGGCGATTACGCCGATCTGGCCGTCCGCGGCGGCATCTACACGCTCGGTTCGTGGGAGGCGTCGGCCGCATCGCGCTACATCAAGCGCTACAAGTACAGCGGCAGTTTCAACATGCAGTACTCGAACATCAAGACGGGAGAGAAAGGCGAACCCGACTATATCAAGCAGAGCAACTTCCGCATCCAGTGGACCCATTCGCAGGACCCCAAGGCCAACCCCGGTTCGACCTTCTCGGCGTCGGTGAACTTCGCCACCAGCGGTTACAGCAAGTATTCGGCGACCAACCTCAACGACATTCTCGCCACGCAGACCAACTCGTCGATCGCCTATTCGAAGAACTGGGCCGGCACACCGTTTTCGCTCTCGGCGAACATGTCCATTTCGCAGAACTCGCAGAACAAGACCATTTCGGTAACCCTGCCCACGCTGGTCTTCAACGTCTCGCGCTTCTACCCCTTCAAACGCAAGGAGAAAACCGGCAAGGACCGCTGGTACGAGAAGATTTCGATGCAGTACACGGGTAAAATGACCAACTCGGTGAGCACCACCGAGGACAAAATATTCTCGAAGGAGACGCTCGACAACATGAAGAACGGCATCGAACACAACATCCCGGTTTCGGCGTCGTTCAACCTCTTCAACTACATCAACATCTCGCCGTCGGCCAACTACAACGAGAAGTGGTATTTCAAAAAGGTCGAGCTGGAATGGAATCCCGTCACCAACAGCGTCGACACGCTGCCGGCGCAGTACGGCTTCTACCGTCTGTACAACTACAACTTCAGCGTCTCGACATCGACGACCGTGTACGGCATGTACGACTTCACCAAAAAACGCCGCGACCGCAAGATTCAGGCGATCCGCCATACGATCACGCCGTCGATCGGATTCTCGTACGCCCCGGACTTCGGCGATCCCAAATACGGCTATCAGAGCAACTACCAGTCCGATTCGACCGGTACGTTCCGCCCCTATTCGCCCTATTCGGTCAATGCCTACGGCGTCCCCAGTTCGGGACGTTCGATGTCGATGAACTTCTCGCTGTCGCAGAACCTCGAAATGAAGGTGCTGAGCAAGCGCGACACCTCAGGCGTCAAGAAGATCAAACTGATCGACGAGCTGCGGCTCAGCGGTTCGTATAACTTTCTGGCCGACTCGATGGGACTCTCGACCATCCCCATCTCGTTCCGCACCACGCTGTTCGGCAACTTCGGCATCAACCTCTCGGCGACGCTCAACCTCTACAAGCTGACCCCCGACGGAAAACTGTACGACAAGCTCTTCCTTCCGGGACGTATCGAATCGACGGGCTGGTCGTTCGGCTACACCTTCAAATCGCGTCAGGACCGTACGGAACGCGCCATCAACGACATCACGAGCATTCCGCCCGAATACATGAACCCGTTCTACGACCCCTACGGCAACATGGACCCCGTACTGCGAAGGCAGTACATGGCCCAAACCTATTACGACTTCTCACTGCCGTGGAACTTCGGTTTCAACTACACGGTCAACTACTCCATATCGCGGGGAAATTATCCGCCCAAAGGCTATAAAAAGAACATTACGCAGACGATCGGCTTCAACGGCAGCGTCAATCTGACGCCGAAGACGGGCGTCACGTTCCAAGGCGGTTACGACATCAAGCAAAACAAGCTGACGACCTCGTCGGTCTCCATTTCGCGCGACCTGCACTGCTGGCAGATGTCCTTTTCATGGATTCCGTTCGGCTACCACCGCAGCTGGAGTTTCAACATCGGCGTCAAGGCGGCGTCGCTCTCCGACCTCAAATACGACAAGAGTCAGAGTATGTACGACAATATGTACTAAACGTACAAAAGCCGCCGCCCGTCCGGAAAATGGAAACGCCCTGCCGAGACAGGGCGTTTCCATATATAATAGGGTGTCCGCACAATCGGGACTGCCCCTGCGGAGCTAAATTTTCCGGACTTCAGGTTCTTTGCGGTCGATGTAGTTCGGATAGCGGAACTGCGGCATGCCGAGCGCCATGACGGCGCAGATACGGCGGTCTCGAAGTCCCAGCATCCGGTTCAGCCCGCCTTTCCCGTCCTGCCGCACGGCGGTCAGCACGAATCCCATGTAGACCTGACTCACACCGAGCGATTCGGCCGTCAGCGAGGCGTTCTGATAAGCGAGGTTCGCGTCCTCGGCGCCGAAGCGGCTCTCCTTGGGCGCATGGATGAACAGCACAGCCGTCGCACCCCGCAAAATGCGGTCGACACCCTGCTCCGCATATTCGCGGCGCATCCGTCTGAACGCCGGAATGTAGCGGTAAACGCCCGGCAGCAACCGGCTCAGCCAAGGCCGCACGAGCGGGTTAGACAGACGCTTCACGATCCGGCCGAAAACGCCCAGCGTATATTCGATGATTTCGCGCCGCATAGCGGGGTCCGTCACCAGCGTATAACCCAGCTGGCGGGCGTTGGTCGCCGTCGGCGCGCGGTCGGCGGCGGCAACGATGCGGTCCAGATACTCCTGCGGCACGGGACGCTGGGAAAAAGCGCGGTTCGAACGCCGCACGGCGAGCAGCAGTTCGACCTGTTCGGGCGTCGGCAAAGCCGCATAGTCGATCGGATGCACCTTCTCCGCCGGGAAATCGGCATGTTCGACCGCCCCCGTGGGACATGCCGCCGCGCAATGGCCGCAGACGATGCAGTTTTCGGGTTTATGCAGCGTCACCGCAGCCCCGGCCTTCTCCTGAACGAAAATCTGCGACGGGCACACCTTCACGCAGCGGCCGCAGCGGATGCAGATCGCATCATTTACTCGAATCGTATTCTCCATCATATCTTTCAAATTTTTTCAATATCTTTGGCATCTATCCGACAAACAGCATGCACCCCATCGTCATCAAACATTTCAGCGAAATCTCCGCCGCCGAGTACCACCGCATCGTGCAGGCCCGCGAAGCCGTCTTTTTCCTCGAACAGCACATCACCGAACCCGACGCCGACGAGGTCGATCCGCAGAGCGTCTTTCTCTGGACGGAGGAGGACGGCCGCGTCGTCGCATTCCTGCGGATCATCCCCGCAGGGATCGTCTGCGCCGAGGCATCCGTCGGACGGGTGCTGGTAGACGCCGGTTACCGCCGCCGCGGGTTGTGCCGCCGCCTGATGCACGAAGCCCTGCGGCATATCGCCCGGACGTGGGGTCCGCAGCCCGTCCGCATCTCGGCGCAGGAGTACCTCGTCGGATTTTACGCATCGCTGGGCTTCGAAGCCGTTTCCGGGACCTACCTCGAAGCCGGCATCCCGCATGTCAGGATGCTGAGACGGTAACAAAAACAATTCCGGCGGCAAAGGAAATCCCTGCCGCCGGAATCGTTTTTAGGATTAATGCTTCACCGACGCCATCTCCGCGGGGTTGTGCTTGTATTTGAACACCAAGGCGAAGACCACGGCCACCACGAGGGCGTAGCCTGCGAAGATGTACCACGAATCGGGCCAGTCCCACGCATCGACGACGGCGCCTGCGGCGTACGAGCCGAAGAAGGCGCCGAAGCCGTTGGTCATGATCATGAAGACGCCCTGCGCCGAAGAACGGATTTCGCGGCTGGTCTCCTTCTCGACGAACAGCGAACCCGAAATGTTGAAGAAATCGAACGCCACGCCATACACGACCATCGAGAGGATCAGGAACGCCGCGCCCGAACCGGGATTGCCGATGCCGAAGAATCCGAAGCGGAGCACCCACGCCAGCATCGAAATCAGCATCACCTTCTTGATGCCGAAACGCCGGAGGAAGAACGGGATGAGCAGGATGCAGAACGTCTCGGACATCTGCGAGAGCGACAGCAGGATCACCGAGTGTTTCACGATCGCCGAATCGGCATACTGCGGCATCGACCCGAAGTTCTGAATATAGGTATCGCCGAAAGCGTTGGTTATCTGCAGAGCGGCGCCGAGCAGCATCGAGAAGATGAAGAAGACGGCCATACGCTTCTCCTTGAAAAGCGCGAATGCGCGCAGCCCCAGCGTGTCGATCCACGACTGCGACTTGACGTTGCGGTCCACGGGACATCCGGGCAGCGAGAAGGAGTAGACGGCCAGCACGAACGACAGGAACGCCGAAACATAGAGCTGCCAAGCGGTGAGCTTGATCTGGATGCCGCCGATATGCGTCAGATCGACGAACCACATCGCGGCGATGAATCCCACGGTCCCCCATACGCGGATGGGCGGAAAATGCTTCACGGTATCGAGCCGGGCCAGGTCGAGGGCGTTGTAGGCCACGGAGTTCGACAGGGCGATGGTCGGCATGTAGAACATCACGCTCAGCAGCATGCAGCTGTACAAAGGCGCATAGGCCGTCTGCGAAGCCGCCGCCACGAGGAAGGCACCGCTGATCAGGTGGCAGATACCCAGCAGCTTCTGCGCCGGAATCCAGCGGTCGGCTATGATTCCCATTACGGCAGGCATGAACAGCGAGGCAATGCCCATCGTCGCGAAGAAACTGCCGATCTGCAGTCCCGTGAAGTCGAGTCCGCCGCCCAGATAGGCGCCCAGCGAAATAAGCCACGAGCCCCAGATGGCGTACTGGAGGAAGTTCATAACGATAAGGCGAAACTTAATTCCCATAATTCTCTGATTTTACGTTATTTTAATTTCAGGTTCATTTTAGTTCGGAAACGATTAAAACAAATGTACGAAATTTTTTTCGGAATTTTCTTTGCAATTGAAAAATAAAGTTCTACTTTTGCATCACCAAAACGTCATTGAGCTATGGTGTAATGGTAACACAACAGATTCTGGTCCTGTTATTCTTGGTTCGAATCCAGGTAGCTCAACTGAAAAGCGAGGAATTATCCTCGCTTTTTTCATTTTATCCGCCGGATTCCGCTGTTTCGATTTCCGAAACAATCCGCAGGCCCGATACCGCTAATCGACACTGCGGCAAAAACCGGACCGCCGATTTTCACAATGCGCGGCCGCACCCCGCCGCTGTTTCGAAATAAGGCGCACAAACTCCCTTCGATTTCTGTTTTCCGTCTTGTTTGACCCGCCGAAATGCAGTACGTTTGTATTGCACAGGAGATATGAAGAATTCAAGTGGGATTGTGCAAGGGGCGGGTTACACCCGCAAAAGTGACGCAAGTGGAAAATCCGTCAGGATTTGAAGCACAGGATAGACATATGGAGCTAGACGCAAGGTTCCGTTTATTCCTGGAAGACTTCGGGGGAGGGTTCTAAGCCCTCCCTTTCCAATTCTGCCACGATCGCACGCTGACGCTTGAAGAAATGAATCCGCTGCAGCTCCCCGCTGCACGAAACCAGCGTCGCAAAACGGCTCAGCGACGTAATCCAACGCCTGACATGCTCGAACATGCCCGGATCGGCGCTTCGCAGCGAATTGATCGAGAACGCCTCGATACAGCTCGCACGGTAGTGGCGCGCCGCGACATAGCAGTAAGTCGCCTCGATATCCATGTCCGATATGTAAATAGACACCGGCTTCCCGCTGCGGAACTGTCCGGCAACGGCTATCTCCTCCAGCTCGTCGAGCAGCTGCAGCAGTTCGCCCTTCAGCATCTCGACGCTCTGGTCGGTTATCAGGTGCATGTTGCGGAACGCGCAGATGGCATTGACCCAGCGCTTGGTGCAGCTGCCGTCGAACACCAGCGTCGTCGCAGGCATCAGCTGCGCCTCCTTCAGCAGGTCGCGGTAACTCCGCAAAAGCGCATCGGGAACTTTCATATCCTCGAATTTAGTCGTCGAACAATCGACAAGCCCCTGTTGGTAAAGCCACTTGAAGAGTTTGAAATTGGTCAGTCCTTCGTAGCGCATGTAAAGCATCCGCGGGAACGAGTTTCCGGCGATAGCCTGCTCTGCATCGGCATCGGACGACACCTCCCGGTAAAAAAGCGTATCCTGATCGATAACGCCCGTATAGTCTTCGAGCGCCGTATGGTAATCGTTGAAGCTGAGACGGAAAAGCACGTTTCCGAAATCGACGGCACCGACAGCGCGGTCGAGCGAAAAATTCATCTGGGCCGAAAGAACGGCCGCTTCCCCGAAGGTAAAGGGCACCTCGCCGCGCAGACGGCGGTAAGCCGCTTCGCGGCCGATGTTGAGTTTATCGGTCAGTATGGCCGCCGGATTGGTATATTCCGGGGTACCGTTTTGAATAGCGGCGATCAGCGCCGCATTCAGTTTGTCAAGAGGCATAGTACAAGTGTTAAATCTAAATCAAATTCTCAATCCCAACCGCAAATTTAGTAAAATATTGACAAATTGATATTTTTCGGACAAAGAAATAAAACAAAAGGGAACCTTCCGGAAGGTTCCCTTTCATTTGTCTCGGATGCGGCGGTCTTACTTTCCCAACCCCATCTTTTCGATCAGCGCCTTGGTCTCCGGTTTGTGGCCGCGGAAGCGTACGTACAGCTCCATCGGATGCTCCGTACCGCCTTTCGAAAGGATGTTCTCACGGAACGATCCGGATACCTCGCGGTTGAAGATGCCCTTCTCCTTGAAAAGCGAGAAAGCGTCGGCTTCCAGCACCTCGGCCCACTTGTAGCCGTAATAGCCGGCAGCGTAACCGCCTGAGAAGATGTGGCCGAAAGCCGGGGCCATCGCCGTCCCCGGCACGACGGGCTGGACCTGCGAAGGAGCCATCGACGCCACTTCGAACTGCTCGACGTCGCCCTCGAAGGGTTCGGTGATCGTATGCCATGCCATGTCGGTCAGGCCGAACGAAAGCTGACGCACGTTCAGGTAGGCGGCCAGATAGTTCTGCGCCGCGATAATGCGTTCCACGATTTCGGCGGGAATCGGCTCGCCGGTCTGGTAGTTCACGGCCCACAGGTCGAGGAACTCCTTCTCGGTAGCCCAGTTCTCCATGATCTGCGAAGGAAGCTCGACGAAGTCGCGGTAAACGCTCGTACCGGTCTGCGACTCGTATTTGCCCTCGCCCAGCATGCCGTGCAGGGCGTGTCCGAACTCGTGGAGGAAAGTCTCCAGCTCGTCGAACGTCAGCAGCGACGGCGCGGTCTCGGTGGGTTTGGTGAAGTTCATCACCAGCGACACCAGCGGACGGGTCTCCTCGCCGTCCTCGATCTTCGTACCGCGGAATTCGGTCATCCACGCACCCGAACGCTTCGACTCGCGGGGGAAGAAGTCGAGGTAGAGCACGGCCATAAAGCGGCCGTTCTCGTCGGTTACGTCATAGGCCGTCACGTCGGGATGATAGACCTCGATCTTGTCGTTGGGCGTGAAATTCAGGCCATAAAGCTTGTTGGCGAGCATGAACACGCCCTTCTTGACGTTTTCGAGCTTCAGATAGGGCTTCACGACCTCGTCGTTGAGCGCATATTTCTCGTCCTTGTATTTTTCGCTGTAATAGCCCCAGTCCCACGGCATCAGCTGGCCCTTGAAGCCGAGCGAGGCGGCATAGTCGCCGATCATCCGGTAATCCTTGTCGGCATAGGCTTTGGTCTCGCCGAGCAGTTCGTCGAGGAACGCCGTGACGGTCGGAGTATTCTCGGCCATGCGGCGTTCGAGCACGTAATCCGCGTAGCACTTGTAACCCAGCAGGTTGGCGATCTTCAGGCGCAGGTTGGCGATCTGCTTCACGATCTGCGTGTTGTCGTTCTCGCCGCCCAGCGCGCGCGAATTGTAGGCGCGCCAGAGCTTCTCCTTCAGGGCGCGGTTCGACGAATAGGTCATGAACGGCACATAGCTCGGCGCCTGCAGCGTCACGGTCCAACCCTTCTCGCCGCGCGCCTTGGCGTCGGCGGCCATACCCTCCCGGACGAATGCGGGCAGTTCGGCAACGACCTTAGGATCGGTAATGTTGATCGTAAAGGCGTTGGTCGCGGCCAGCGCGTTCTGACCGAACTGCAGGGTCGCGGCCGACAGCTCGGAGGTATACTTGCGGTAAAGCTCCTTATCGGCGTCCGAAAGGGCGGCGCCGTTGCGGGCGAAGCTCTGGTAGGTGTCTTCCAGCAGTTTCCTGTCCTCTTTCGAAAGACCGCGGCCGGGTTTCTCGTAAACCGCCTTCACGCGGGCGAAAAGCTCCGGATTGAGCGAAACGTCGTTCGACAGCTCGGTGAGCTTGGGCTGAACGCGCAGCGCGATCTCCTGCATCTGGTCCGAGGTCGCGGCTTCGAGCAGGTTGTAGAAAACACCCGAAATGCGGTCGAGCAGCGCCCCCTGACGCTCCAGCGCCACGATGGTGTTGCCGAAGGTCGGTTTCTTGGGGTTATTGACGATCGCCTCGATCTCGGCGCGCGAGCAGGCGATGGCCGCATCGAACGCAGGCTCGTAATCCGAAAGCTCGATCTGCGAGAACGGCGGCGTCTGGTGGGGCGTGTTCCACTCCGCCAGCAGGGGGTTGGTGGTATCCAGTTCGGGCAGCTGCGCTTTGGGAATCGAATTGTCGGCGCAGCCTGCCGCCATAGCTGAAAAGGTCATAATGATAAGTGCTTTTTTCATGTTACTGCAAATATTGGGTTATTTTTCACGATTCGTCTATTGCCCGTCCGATTCCGGTTCGAGGGGGATCGGGGCCTCTTCGTCCGGCTGCGGATCGGGTTCGGCTAGCAGGCCGCGGCCGCGGAGCATCGCCCGCTTGTCGGGTTCGGCCCCGCGGAAGGCCCGGTAGAGCGTCATGCCGTCCTCGGAACCGCCGCGGGCGAGGATCTTGGTGCGGAAATCGGCGGCGATCTTCTTGTTGAACAGGTCGCCGCTCTCGCGGAAGGCCGCGAACGCATCCTTGTCGAGCACTTCGGCCCACGTATAGAAGTAGTAGCCCGCCGAATAGCCGCCGTCGAAAATATGGCTGAAATAGGGATAACGGTAGCGGGGTTCGATCTGCGGAATCAGGCCGCGCTTCTCGTTGAGCGCCCGGCGTTCAAAGACCATCGGGTCGAACGGTTCGTAGTCGGTGGTCGAGTGGATGTCCATGTCGGAAAGCGACGCGGCGATCAGCTCCGTAGTGGCGAAACCCTGATTGAAGAGTTCGCTCCTGCGCAGTTTATCGACGAGGTATTTGGGAATCACCTCGCCCGTGCGGTGATGCACGGCGTACTGTTTCAGCATTTCGGGTTCGAAAGCCCAGTTTTCCATGATCTGCGACGGAAGCTCCACGAAGTCGCCCTCGACCTCCGTGAGTCCGCGGTATTTCACGTCGTGGAACAGGAAATGGAGCGCATGGCCGAATTCGTGGAAGAGCGTTTCGGTCTCGTCGAGCGTCAGCAGCGCAGGGGTGTTGCGCACCGGACGGGTGAAGTTGCAGACGATGCTCACCACGGGAGCGACGCGCTCGCCGTCCCGGTAGGTCTGTTCGACATAGTTGCCGCACCACGCCCCCTGACTCTTGCCGTCACGCGGAAAGAAGTCGAAATAGAGCACGCCCAGATGCGACTGGTCGGCGTCGAGCACCTCGTAGGCGATCGCCTCAGGATGATAGAGCGGCGCCACGATGGGCTGGAAGGTGATGCCGTAAAGCCGGTTGGCGAGGTAGAAAATGCCGCCCTGCACGTTTTCGAGCGAGAAATAGGGACGCAGCATCTCCTCGTCGAGTGCATAGTTCTGCTTGCGCAGTTTTTCGGCGTAATACCACCAGTCCCACGACTCGAACGTCGCGCCCGGAACGTCCTTCTGCAGGAGTTTGTCCATCTCGGCCAGCTCCTCCCCGGCGCGGTCGAGCGCCGGCGTCCATATCTGGTCCAGCAGCGCGTAGACCGCATCGGTCGTGCCGGCCATCTCGTCGGCCACGACATAGGCGGCGTACGACGGATAGCCCAGCATCTTGGCCTTCTCCGTACGCAGACGGATGAAGTCGTTGATGAGCTGCTTGTTGTCGTACTGATCGCCGTTGTTGCAGCGGTTCAGGTAGGCCTTATAGATCTTTTCGCGCAGGTCCCGCTTGGCCGAATAGGTCAGGAACGGAATCAGACTGGGCTTGTGGAGCGTGAAGACCCACTTGTCGCCCTTGCCCATCGCCTGCGCCTTCTCGCGCGCGGCGTCGCGGACGCCCGAAGGCAGTCCCTCCAGATCGTCCGCCGTCAGTTCGAGCGCGAAGTTGTTGTTCTCGGCCAGAATGTTGTTGCCGAACTTCACGGCTGTAAGCGACAGCTCGCCGTTGATCTCCTTCAGCCGGGCTTTCTGTCCGGCGTCGAGCAGGGCGCCGGAGCGCACGAAAGCGTCGTAGGTCTTCCTGAGCAGTCGGCTCTGCTCGGCGTCGAGTCCCAGCGACGCGCGCCGGTCATAGACATCCTTCACGCGGGCGAAAAGTTTCTCGTCGAGCCGGATCTTATCGCGGTGCGCCGAGAGCAGGGGCATCACCTGCTCCTGCAGGGCCTGCATCCGTTCGTTGGTCTCGGCGGCGCAGAGCATGCCGAAAATCAGCTCGGTCTGCGCGAGCATCTGTCCGGCGTTGTCGTAAGCCAGAATCGTATTCTCGAACGTCGGTTCGTCGTTGTTCGAGGTGATGGCGTCGATCTCGGCGTCGTGCAGCGACATGCCGCGCTCGAAGGCGGGCATGAAGTGTTCGGCGCGGATCTTATCGAAGGGCGGCACGCCGAAAGGCGTGTCCCACTGGGTGAAGAAGGGATTCTCCCCGGCGCTTTTCGGGGAGTTGCATGACGCAAGTGCCATAAGCAGTAAGAGTGTTGTGAATAAACCTGCAATACGTTTCATCTATTCATGTTATTTTATGTAACTTTGCGAGCTGAAAATACGGACGCGCGCAAGGCATCCGTACAATGTTGCAAAGTTAGTAAATTATAAGAGGTATGCAACTTTTTTACGCCCCCGACATCACGCCGCCCCTCCATACGCTGAGCGAAGAGGAGTCGAAACACTGCGTGCGGGTGCTGCGTCTGGGACGCGGAGATACCCTTCATATAACTGACGGGAGGGGCAATTTATTTTGCTGCGAGATTACGGACGACAATCCGAAACGCTGCACGGTGCGCGTCACGGAGACCCGCGCCGGGTGGGAGGCGCTCCCCTATTCGCTGACGATGGCCGTTGCGCCGACCAAGAACGCCGACCGCTTCGAATGGTTCCTCGAAAAGGCGACCGAAGTGGGCGTCGGCACGATCATCCCGCTCGAAACCGAGCACTGCGAACGCCGGGTCTTCAAGCCCGAACGCGGCGAACGGGTCATCACGGCGGCCATGAAGCAGTCGCTCAAAGCCTACCGTCCCACGCTGCGTCCGCTCACGCCTTTCGGCGAAGCGGCGGCCATGCCCTTCGAAGGGCGCAAGTTCATCGCCCACTGCGCCCCGGCGCAGTCGCCCGAAGGCAAAGCCTACCTCCCGGCGACGCTCCGCAGGGGCGAGGCGGCGCTGATCCTGATCGGTCCCGAAGGCGATTTTTCGCCCGAAGAGATCGCTTTCGCACGCGCGAACGGATTCGAGGAGATAACCCTCGGCGCGCAGCGGCTGCGCACCGAAACGGCCGCAGTGGCCGCAGTGGTGATGGTCTCCGTGGCAAACGGTTAGCGATACGGACAAAACGGTCCGCATCGCCGGTTCCGCCGCACGGCGGCACGGTATAAACAGTATAATTACACACAAATAGCTCATGTTTCTCTATTCACTTCTCGCACTGGCGGTGGTGACGGCGCTGATATTCGCCGCCCCTCTCAAGGCCAAGGTGTGGGCGACGCTGGCAGTCGTCGCGGCGGGGGCGCTCTGGGCGTC
>OGRC01001569.1_pt1 | contig 14561 bp, 14 predicted proteins | sample 1553431 | NCBI WGS metagenome assembly OGRC01 (sample SAMEA2580064, study PRJEB22360) | human gut metagenome | biome: human gut; feature: human-associated habitat; material: faeces | place: Denmark | collected 2008/2010
GTCCGTAGCATTTCTAGTCAGCGGAGAAAGAGGGATTTGAACCCTCGCGCCGGTTTCCCGACCTACACCCTTAGCAGGGGCGCCTCTTCAGCCTCTTGAGTATTTCTCCTGACTCTGAATTTGACTGTTTGCACAGCGTTTATTCATTTCTTACTTGATAATGCGAAATTTATTATACTAAACCATTTATATAATGTCAACCACTAAATTCGTTTTTTTCAACCTTTTTAGACACCTTTTTTAATCTTTCTCTATTTTTGTTTTTTTCTCTATCGTTTCCCGAATCCTTTCCTGAACAACTGCCGCAATTTCCGTTGTCTTCATATCTTTATATTCATCATAATAAAGCGGAGGCAAAAAGGAAACATGAACAGTTACCGGCTGAATCGAATTTGTATCAAAAGGTTTGAACGAATCAATCAACGCCACCGGAACGATCGGGCAGTGCGCCTTGGTTGCCGCTTTAAAGCTTCCTCCTTTAAATGTACCGATTTGATTTCCATTCCGAGAACGTGTTCCTTCAGGAAAAATAATATAATTTCTCCCAGACTGCACTTCTTTTGACACATTCATAATCACCTGCATCGCCTGCCGCACATCTTCCCTGTCAATCATATAAGCCTTTGTGCACGCGAAAACCTGTTTCAAAAACTGGATATTAGCAACTTCTTTTTTTGCCACAACCGAAATAGGAACAGGACATACATCCATAATTGCCAAAACATCATACATTCCCTGATGGTTCGGAAAAAACATGAACCCATTTTCTTTTGGAAGATTTTCTAACCCTTCTGCATCTATTGTTACATTTCCGCCTTTATTTGCTCTGCGGACAATATATTTAAGCATCTTGTAGTGTTCTTCTTCCGTATATTTATCTACATGATGCGCATGATAACAAAGTTTACACCACATAAACGGAACAAGGATTATGTTTCGGAATACCATCATTAATATTCTTTTCATATTTTTTGATACTCCTTTACTGCTGTTTCATAAAGGTTATTTCCCTCACAATCTACTACTACGATTACCGGGAAATTCTCTACCTCAAGCTTTCGAATCGCTTCCGTACCAAGATCTTCGTATGCAACAACTTCCGAAGATTTAATACATTTTGATAATAAGGCGCCTGCCCCTCCTACAGCAGCAAAATAAACCGCCCCGTTACGGACTACAGCCTCTATTACCTCCCTGCTTCTTTTTCCTTTTCCAATCATCGCCGCCATACCAAGATCCAATAACTCCGGAGCATACTTATCCATACGGCTTGCAGTTGTCGGTCCCGCCGATCCGATCGGACGTCCTTCCCTTGCCGGAGACGGCCCCATATAATATATCGCTTGTCCTTCTATATTAACCGGGAGACGTTCCCCTTCACGGAGCGCTTCGTACATTCGCTTATGTGCGGCATCACGCGCAGTATATATCGTACCTGTGATGTATACATAGTCTCCCGCTCTTAATTCCTTTGCCGCCTCTTTACTAATAGGCGCTGAAATATGTCGATCCATTTCTGTTCCCTTTCACCTGTGCCTTTTAGATCCGTCGTTTACCCTCTATCTTATAAAACCCGAACAACATGCCGGTTTACATGGCAGCATATATTCACTGCAACCGGCAGCCCCGCAATATGCGTCGGATAAGTATTAATATTTACCGCCAAAGCAGTCACTGTTCCTCCTAATCCACCAGGACCGATTCCAAGACAGTTGATCTTATCAAGCATTTCTTTTTCAAGTTCTTTTACATATGGAATATCGGAATTCTTCCCTACTTCCCGTGTAAGCGCTTCCTTTGCCATCAAAGCACACTTTTCAAACGTTCCTCCGATCCCTACTCCTACTACCAACGGAGGACATGCATTCGGTCCGGCATCTCTGACAGCCGTAAGGATTGCATCTTTTACCCCTTCAATCCCTTCTGCCGGCTTCAGCATAAATACACGACTCATATTCTCACTGCCGAAACCTTTCGGGGCAACTTTAATTTTTACTTGCTGTCCTTCTACAATCCGGGTATGAATTACTGCCGGAGTATTGTCTTTTGTATTTTCCCTCAAAATCGGATCTCCGACGACAGATTTTCTCAAAAACCCTTCTACATACCCTCGGCGCACACCTTCATTTACAGCATCTTCTAAACTTCCGCCTTCAAAATGTACATCCTGCCCTATTTCAAGGAATACAACCGCCATTCCTGTATCCTGACAGATCGGAATCATATCTGCAGCCGCAATTTCAAGATTCTCCTGAAGCTGCCCTAGAATCTGCCTTCCAAGCGAAGATTTCTCTTCTTCCTTCGCTGCTTTCAGCGCCTTCTCCATATCCGAAGAAAGGAAATGATTTGCCTCAATGCACATTTCTTTTATCGTTTCTGTAATTTTTTCTGTCTGAACTGTCCGTATCATAATTCAATCTCAATCTTTCTGTTTGTACGATGGTATTGATGATATCTAACCCCTGCCGCATCCATCATCCTCTTCGACGCAATAACGCTCGGGGTATGCGCATATTTATCGCAATCATATATGACTTCTTTAATTCCCGCCTGTATAATCGCTTTTGCACATTCATTACACGGGAAAAGCGAAACATAAAGCTTCGCTCCCGCCAAACTGCCCCCACTGTAATTCAAAATCGCATTCAATTCACTATGCGTAGAATATACATATTTTGTTTCAAGCGGATCTTCCCCGTCTCTCGTCCATGGAAATTCATCGTCTGAGCATCCTGATGGAAATCCATTATATCCCATAGACAGGATCTTATTGTCCTGGCTGACAATACAACATCCCACCTGTGTATTCGGATCTTTTGAGCGCATACCCGAAAGCATTGCCACTCCCATAAAATACTCATCCCATGTCAAATAATCTGTTCTCTTCTCCGACATCGAACTACTCCTTTATCCACCGGTCTTTCTAACTCTGCTCCTATTTTGTTCCGAAAATACGATCTCCCGCATCTCCCAATCCCGGCACGATATATCCGTGATCATTGAGCTTTTCATCCAAAGCGCCGACATAAATATCAACGTCAGGATGCTCTTCCTGCATCTTTTTAATTCCTTCCGGAGCTGCAAGGATACATAAAAACCGAATGTGTTTTACCCCTTTTTCTTTCAGCATCCGAATTGCCGCCACACTGGAACCTCCAGTCGCAAGCATCGGATCAACTACGAACACTTCTCTTTCTTCGCAGTCTGCCGGAAGTTTACAATAATATTCTACAGGCTCTAATGTTTCCGGATCTCTGTAAAGTCCGATGTGTCCGACTTTCGCCGCCGGAATCAAAGACAACATTCCATCCACCATTCCGATACCTGCACGAAGAATCGGAACGATCGCCAGTTTTTTACCTGAAAGCATCTTTCCTGTCATCTCCATGATCGGAGTTTTAATCTGCACATCACTCATCTTTAAATCTCTCGTTGCTTCATAGCACATCAGCTGCGCGATTTCTCCAATCACTTCACGAAACTCTTTCGTTCCTACATTTTCCTGTCTTACATAATTGATCTTATGTGTGATCAACGGGTGATCCATCACGATTACTTTTCCAGTCATTTTTCTTCCTCCGCAATGTAATTTAATTTTTCTGCAAGTTCCTTAATCAAACTGCTCAACATCTCATAGCATTCCCCATATGCCGTCAGCGGTTTCCCGTATGGGTTCGGAATTTCTCCGCCTCTTCCAACAAATTCATTCAAAGTATAGACATTTCCCTTGTGTCCATATTCTGATAAAATCTTATACTTCTCATTCTCTTCAATCGTAAGCACAAGAGTATCGTCTCCCAAATCTTCCGGATCAAACTGTTTGGAAACATGATTTTCAAGCGTCATCTGCGCGCTCTTCATGATCGCTTCTGCTTTCTGGTTCGCAGGCTCCGGGAACAATACAACCAACCCCCTCGAATCAATTACATACTCCTGAGCCAAATCCTCCTGTCGCAGCAATTCCGCCGCCATAGGAGCCCGAGCCGAATCTGTACCACTGACAAAAGTAATCCTCCGATATTTTTGACGTCTTGCAATCTCCGACGCCGAAAGGATTTCGTGCCCCGCCGCTTTTTCCAAGCGGTTCATAATCGCTTTTCCCATTCCTTGTGCTGCAAAAGATTCACTGTAGATTGCCTCTACTTCTTCCTCATCAAATTCTCTGAGCACTCTGTAAAGATTTCTTGCAATCGTTTTTTCATTTTCCCGCGTCCCGATATTCTTCACTACTCCATATTTATAGAAGGGAAGTGTTTCTGTCGTTGCGATAACCCCCACTTTCCTTCCTTCCTTATACGCCTGATATGCAAGCTGTCTGATTGCAAAAATCTCCTCTCGCAAATCCCCTTCCACAATCATCAGCTTTGCCTTCGGTGCATAATGCCTATACTTCATTCCCGGAGCTTTCGGAGCTTTTTTACTCTCCGCCCTGAGCAGAGTCTCATCGACATCCACTTTTCCGATCACCTCTTCAAACATCTCTCCTGTGATCGCCCCGGGTCGCAAGATCATAGGCGGAGAAACTGTCATATCGAGTATTGTCGACTCCAATCCGATCTCCACAGGTCCGCCGTCCAGGATCATGTCGATCTTTCCGTTCAAATCTTCCGCCACATGTTCTGCCAAAGTCGGGCTCGGTCTTCCTGATGTATTAGCGCTCGGCGCAGAGACAAATCCGCCTGCTGCCCGAATAAGAGCCCGCGCCACCTCATCGATCGGCATGCGAACCGCTACTGTATCCAGTCCTCCTGTCGTCCCATAAGGAACAATCTCACTTTTCTGAAAGATCATAGTCAGCGGTCCCGGCCAAAAATGTGCTGCAAGAGCGTCCGTTTCAGGCGGAATATTAATTGCAATCTTCCGCAGGTCTTCATACTCCGCTATATGCACAATAAGCGGATTATCCGACGGTCGCCCTTTTGCCGCATATGTTTTCATCGCCGCCTCCTCTTTAAGCGCATCCGCTCCAAGTCCATATACCGTCTCGGTCGGAAAGGCAACCAGCCCGCCATTTTGCAGGATCTTTCCCGCCGCTTCTATAATCTGTTCGTCAATTTTATTCTTATCGATCTTTTCTATTTTTGTTTCCATGCCCTATATTATAACATCATTTATTTCAAAAAAAAACTCTTAATTCCTTTTACGACAGCCTGCGCAATCTTTTCCTGATATGCCTCGTCAGAAAGTTTTTCTGCTTCCGCGTAATTACTCAAAAAGCCGCACTCCACAATCACTGTCGGAATCTCTGTCTTCTTTAATATATAATAAGTATTATTTGACTTTTCACGTTTTTTATTTTCCGGATCAACTTCTAAAAGAGCGTTCTGCAAAATTTCCGCTGCCGTCTTTCCCTCTTCCGATGTCGTATAATAAAACACCTGCGCTCCCGATACATTTTCCTCATGATAACTGTTTTGATGAATACTTACAGCAAGATCTGCATCCGATTCATTCATAATACGAACCCTCTCTTTCAGATCTCCGATCCGTGTTTCCGCCAGCCAGCCGTCATCTTTTCTCGTCATGATCACTTCGATTTTTTCTTTTTCAAGAAGCTTTTTTATCTTTTCTGCAACAGACAAATTCAATTCTTTTTCAACCGCTCCGTTCACCCCTGTCTTACCTCCGTCAGGTCCTCCATGTCCTGCGTCCAAGACAACCTTTCTATTTCCTTTTTCACCGCCTGCCGCTGTTACTTTACCGGAACTTATTTCTTCACTCTCCGCAAATGTTTTCTTAAGTTCTCTTCCAGCCTTCGCACACATGAGCATAACCGCCGCAAGCAAAGCGATCATTGTCCCAAAAACAAATTTTTTTCGCATATAAAAACACCCTCCTTTTCCATATTCATATATATGCAAAAAGAGGATGTCCTTTTCAAATATTTTAATTTACATACTGCAAGATCAGATCCCACACACCGGAACCTTCCATTCCGAGACTCCACTCAGCAACACCGGCAAGTTGGTTTTCTTTGATGACTTTCAATTTCTCCTCTAACGACTGTGTATCTTCCAGCCAGATTTTATAGATTCCGCCATCTCCTTCCCACTCGGCATAATTCTGCTTTGTTTTATCATCCCATACTGTCTGTGCTCCCATTGATGAAACCAGTTCCGCCGCATCATCCATTCCATAAGCAGAACTTGTCACTTTATTCGGATACATCTCAGCTTCTGTTCCTTTTTCAGATTCAAGTTCCTCCTCCGTCTTTGGAGTTTCAAGCCATAGACGGGTATAGAACGGGATACCTGCAATTAATTTGTCGGCAGGAACCGATCTGAGCGCCTCTGTTATTCCGTCCTCCAAGTAACCGATCGAAGCAACCGATCCCGCTTCATAAGAACCGTCTGTATGCTCATCATATCCCATAATGACAACATAATCTGCCACCGCCGCCTGTTCTTTAATATCATAATGCGCATTATACGGCTGCGGAACATAATTATCCACCGAAAAGACGAGTCCGTTCTGTCGGCATTTTACAGACAATTCCCTGACAAACTGAACGTAATGCGGTCCGCACTCGTCAGACACAAGTTCAAAATCAAGGTTGATTCCATCCACTCCGGTCTCAAGAGCTTTCGATATTACCTGATTGATCAGTTTTGCTCGTTTTGATGTATAACTCAATACCTGGTATGTCTCTTCGTAAGAATTGACACCACCGTGGAAATCCCGAAGTACCGCCCACACTTCCAAATTCGACTGATGTGCATAATTCACATAATTAGAATCTGCAAGAGACGTGATATTTCCCTCAGTATCCGCAAGACTAAACCAAGTCGGAGCAATCGTATTCAGTCCCTTTGTCGATGCGATCGTTTCTAAAATATAACTATTGGCATCTGTATTGGAAACATTATGCCATGCCATATTAATGGTATAATTTTCCGAAATATTCGTATATTCCGGTTCTTCAAATTCATGTGATACCATTTCTTTCTTTATATCCCGAAGGGCATTCGTTTGCACATATCCGATAAATCCGTCCTTCGTAGCCACTTTCATCCAATCATCCTCGTCATCAAGAACGATCACTTTATCGGATTTCTTTACTTCTGTCAATATCGGACTTTTCACACCGCCCTGATAGCGAACCTGTGTATCCCGTTTGATCGAAGCAGACTTCTTTTCACCCCATTCCGAGGTGATCACTACCCTCGTCGGGTTATCATACACTTCATATTCCATATTTGTGTATTGCTGGATAAACGGAAGGGCTATATATGCAATCTTTCCTTCTGTCTTCAGGATCACATAATCTTCGCTCTTCTTCTCCGTTATGTCTGTATATTCTTTACTGCCTACTGCTGCCGAAACACTGCCGCCCGGAAGTGTATAAAGCAGAACATTCTCATTGGAGTCCCAATAAAACCGTTTATTGATCCGATTATGAGCGACAGAATATTCGATATAATACTGACCTTCATAAATCTTTATCGGATCGGGTGTTGCCTCTTCGGATATATCCTGAGACTGCTTCACAACCTGATTATTGATCACAAGCGCCGGATCATTCTCTGATTCCACTCCATAATATTGTTTCAAATCGGCTTTCTCATTCGTTGAACCGTATCTTTTCCAGATAACAAATCCGCCAATCGCAACTATGATCAACAGGAAAAACAAGAACCACCGGATAATTGCATTCCTTCTTCTCCTTCTCGCCCTGCTGCTTTTCCTTACAGGTCTTCTGTTCTGTCTCGGGCTTCCGCCCGTCGGTCCTGCTCCGTTTTGTCCCGAACGTTTCGTCGGTTTTTGGACATTTCCTTCAGGACGTCTTTTTCGGACGTCTGCCGCCTGACTGCGCCCTCTAGCATCCCGTTTTTCTCTTTCGTCCATGCCGTACCTCCTACTAGCAATTATACGCGTACATTATACCACACTTTTATCACGCGTCATTAATAATTTGCCTCTTTCAACAGATTTTAGACAGATTTTAGACATGTTTTTTACAGAACCTTTTCTTCGTCCGGTATTAAGGGGTAACTTCATCCCGAAAGTGTTCGTTAATATCCGTAAATCTAAGCGTCTCTATATTGCCATCCCCGCTCATAGTATAGTCCCGCATATATGTCCCGGCTTCTTTTACCATATGTGCCGTCACGATCTGAAGCGGACTCGCCTGATATCCGTCTAACAGCATATCAATCCCCCGCTTCTCGTATTTTTCCAGCTCCATATATAATTCCGCATATTCCGTTTCATCCATTTTCATTTCTTGTAATACTCCTTTCCATGTAACCGTGATAAATATAGGTTCCCGCCTGTTATGTATCTGTTCGGAGGGTTGTGACATACATTCGGAATACAGGCAGGCCAAAAGACAGTCGATACGGAAATAAGAGTTCGTTTTCATCTCTTCCCCCTTTCATTTTATTTACTTATCAGAGCATACCATCTTTTGTAAGTGCCATTATATTGTTCGCTTTTTGTATTTTCAATGTGTTTTTTGTTCATAAGTACATGGGATTTGTTGATAAGTCTTTACATCCTTTTCTTTTTTGTTTATACTTATTTTGAGGATATGTATCTATTTTTATTCGCGATGCATATTATCTTATATAGTATAAAGGATGTGATTATATGAAGATTGAGAAACTCAATGAAAATCAGATTCGTTGTACATTGACGCATGCTGATCTGGCAGCGCGCCATCTGAAGCTAAGTGAGCTCGCTTACGGCACAGAAAAAGCGAAATCTTTGTTTCGCGATATGATGCAGCAGGCAGCATTTGATTTCGGATTTGAAGCAGAAAATATTCCGCTGATGATAGAGGCCATCCCTTCATCCGCTGATTCTATCGTCCTGATTATAACTAAGGTCGAAGACCCGGAAGAATTGGATACCCGTTTTTCAAAATTTACACCGGCCGGAACCCCGGATCCACTGAATTCTGAAACATTGGAAAAACTTCAGGGAGCAGATGAATTTCTGAATCTCCTGAATAAGGTGAAAGAAGCGGCAGCCGCAACATCAGCTCCTGTCGAAGAATCAGAGCCTGCAGTTCCGTTTTCAGTGCGTTTGTTTTCATTCTCTTCACTGGACGGTGTGATTGAAGCTGCGAAATTAATTGCTCCCGCTTATCATGGAGCAAATACTTTATATAAGGATGAAAGCACCGAGATGTTTATTCTCGCCCTTGCGCAGTCTGAACATACTTCCGGCGAATTCAACAAGATCTGTAACATGCTTTCTGAATACGGTTCTCCTGAAAAGGCAGACGCTTCCGTACTTGCATTTCTTGAAGAGCACTGCACAATCCTTATATCGTCAGATGCAGTATGTAAATTATCCGCTTTATAAACTCTTGTGCGGATCACGAATCTTATGCGAAGTTTTCCCTTCTTCGCACTTATACACAATATAGGGGAATAATTATCCACCCGCCTAGCGGGTGGTTTTTCAGTTTCGGGCATAGCCCTAATACTACTAGCTACGCACAAGTGCGTCTTTTATTGGCCTGCCAGCCACGCGTCGGATTACTTGCTACCCGTAAACGGGTCTCTTGGATCAAATAGACTCAACTGATCCATTTCCTGATCTCGCTTTAACTGGTTGGCTATATAACTTTTTATTGCTGCAGTATTTTTTCCTACTGTATCGACATAGTATCCCTTACACCAAAACTCGCGATTTCGGTATGCAAATTTCATATTCCCATACTTTTGAAATATCATAAGGCTACTTTTCCCTTTTAAATATCCCATAAAACCCGAAATGCTCATTTTGGGCGGGATACTTAACAGTAAATGAATATGATCTGGACATATTTCCCCTTCTATTATGTCTACACCTTTCCATTGACATAGTGTTTTAATAATCTCTCTAATATCTTCTCGCTTCTCTTGAAAGAATACCTTTCTTCTATATTTTGGTGCAAAAACCACATGATATTTGCAGTTCCACTTCGTATGTGCTAAACTTTTAACGTCAGTATTTTGTTCATTCATTTTACTGTCCTCCTAATGTGTATTATTTACGTAACTGGCAGGTCACGTTTATATTATACACATTAGGATTAAAACAACTGAATATATCGCTAAAGCTTTTACGGAACCACGCGACTATCGCGTGGTTTTCTTAAGACAAAAAAGACATCTGCCTGACGGGAGCAGATGTCTTTTACGTTTCTATAAATTTTATGAATAAGATTAAGCAATGCTGCTTACAGCTTTGGAAAGACGAGAGATCTTTCTGGAAACTGTTTTTTTGTGGTAAACACCTTTTGTTCCAGCTTTGGAAATCTCGACAATCGCTGCGTGAAGAGCAGTCTTAGCAGTTTCAACATCTTTAGCAGCAACTGCAGCTTCTACTTTCTTTACAGCAGTTTTTACTTTAGATTTAATTGCTTTGTTTCTTGCAGCTTTAGTCTCGTTTACTAAAATTCTTTTCTTAGCAGACTTAATGTTAGCCAATGCGTACACCTCCATATATATCTATGATTTCAAATGTAATTTGAGTTTCCGCAGACTCGGACACGGACGTTCTGCTGAAACATACTCATTTATTTTATGCCAAGTCGAAAAGCTTGTCAATACATATTTTAAGAAATATTGGGAATTATGGAACTTATATATGGGAAAATTGTATTTTGATATGAAGTTATACGGATATGACGACTAGAACAGAGGAAGTGAGGATGAGATATGATTAGAAATTATAGTGTGCGTACAGATCTTGCGCTGGAAGAAAAAGAACGGTTCGAATCGGATAATGTTGAAATTTCAGGGGTGGTTCTTGAAGAAGATTATGACGAAGAAACAGAGCTTCGTATTACGAGAGTTGAAATCAAAACAGAAAACGGAGCTAAGGCGATGGGAAAACCTGTTGGAACGTATCTGACGGTTGAAACACCGGATTTGGCAATGCCTGATGCGGAAAATCAAATGCTGATTGCGGAAAAAATTTGTTCCTATATAAAAGAATTGATCCGAAAGCTTGAGCTGAGAAGCAAAGATTTATCTATTCTTGTAGTAGGTTTAGGAAACAGAGAAGTAACTCCTGATTCTCTCGGACCTTGTGTAGCAGATCATTTGTCCGTAACCCGTCATATCGTGAAAGAGTATGGTAAGTATGCAATGGGGACGGACGATGCGCCAATGATCAGTGCGATTGTTCCTGGAGTCATGGGACAGACCGGAATGGAAAGTGCGGAAATTGTACGAGGAATTGTTTCAGAGACAAACCCTGATGTTGTGATAGCAGTTGATGCTTTGGCAGCAAGAAACAGTAAGCGGCTGAATCGGACGATACAGATCGCAGATACGGGAATCCATCCCGGCAGCGGCGTCGGAAACCATCGGAATGGAATGACAAAGGAAACGCTGGGTGTACCGGTCATAGGGATCGGCGTTCCGACAGTTGTCGATGCGGCAACCATTGTAAATGATACAATGGAAAATTTTATTTTAGCGCTTGAATCATCAGAGTCTCTGAAAGGAGTAGGAGAAGTGCTTCGATCTTATAACGCCGGAGAAAAATATGAATTTGTAAAAGAATTGATCTCCCCTCATTTAAACGGGATGTTCGTAACGCCGAAAGATGTTGACGAAATGGTTCATCATATCAGCCATACGTTGGCGGAAGCAATTAATATGCTCTTTTCGGGATGTGGAGACGGTCAGGAAGCATAAGAAGAGAAAACAGGGCATACACTGTCAGAAGTAATAGAAAGACGAGGGCGATGTCAGATGGCAGATCGATTTCGAATCATGGAAAAAGAGAGAGAACGGAAGAATCGGATAATACGTTTTGTATTTTTTGTGATGGCAGCTCTCTGTTTTATTTCAAAGGAGGCATGGTCAGCACGGCTGTATGGCATCCAGACTCATATTTTTTCGAATGCTGAGGAAATGTACATGCCGGGACTTGCGTATTTGAACCGGAAACCTCAAAAAACGGTTCATGAGTTTTTCATAGAGCAGTCATATCTTTTTCTGCCAACGGCGGGATATGCGATCAGTCATAAAAGAGAAGGATTTCCTGTGGAAGACAAAGAAACTGCTGCCAAAATATTAGAAGCACAGGCGAATGATGAAAATCGGATCGATGAAAATGGAAATCTTGTCGGAGAAGTAATTCCGGAAACGGTACAAAACTCCCAGACGTCTGCCGGAACAAACGGATCTGTCATCGATATGTCGATTGAAAAATTGAGAGATTTTGATTATTTGCTCGGCAATTTTTATACGGTGGACAGCTCTACTATGATCGGACCGGAACAGTTGAATGCAGATGATCTTCTTGGCAGAAGCATGAAAATCAACTCTGCAAAGAACGGTCCGAAAGTACTCATCTTTCACACACATTCTCAGGAAGAATTTGTTGATTCGACCCCAGGAGATCCTGCAACGAGTATTGTCGGAGTGGGAGAGTATTTATGTGAACTTCTGAACAAGCGCGGAGTGGAAACGATTCATGATACCGGTGTATATGATATTATTAACGGACAGCTTGACAGAAGTAATGCATATGAAAATGCCGAGGCATCCGTTCGTCCGATCCTTGAGGCGAATCCGACGATCGAAGTAGCGATTGATCTCCACAGAGACGGCGTTGCGGAAGGAACGCATTTAGTTACGGAAGTCAACGGAAAACCGACGGCGAAAATTATGTATTTTAATGGATTGAGCCGTTCACGGACAAATGGAGATATTGACTATCTTTATAATCCATACATACAAGATAATCTGGCATTTTCCCTTCAAATGCAGCTTGCATCAGAACGGATGTACCCCGGGTTTGCAAGACATATTTATTTACGGGCATATAGATATAATCTGCATCTGCTTCCAAAATCTCTTTTGATCGAGGCGGGAGCACAGACAAATACGGTAGGAGAAATGAAAAACGCAATGGAAGTTTTGGCAGATACGCTGTGTGAAGTGATATTGGAATAATGGAAGGAACTGGCTTTTTTGACAGAGGCATTTGCTTTGAAAAATGCTATTTACAAGAACTATAACGAGTGGTATCATTAAAAATAATACCCTCAGATGAACAGGATGATGAAATCCTTCGTCTGAGGGTACAATCTCGTTATAATGTGAAAGAGAATATTCATATCCGGTGCAAAGTATATGGAACCGGTGAATACAGCACAAATAGAACGGGAATGAGCGATAAAGGAGAAAGTAAATGGCGGGAAATCATACATATGATGCAGGGAGTATCTCTGTATTAGAAGGTCTGGAGGCAGTGCGGAAACGCCCCGGAATGTATATAGGAAGTGTGTCTACGAAAGGATTGAACCATCTTATCTATGAAATTGTAGACAATTCAGTGGACGAGCATTTGGCGGGATTTTGTACGGAGATCAGCGTTACGTTAGAGAAGGACGGCACAGCAACCGTGACGGATAATGGAAGAGGAATACCGGTTGATATGCATCAAAAAGGAGTTTCTGCGGCAAGACTCGTGTTTACGACGCTTCATGCAGGCGGCAAATTCGATAATTCTGCTTATAAGACAAGTGGTGGTCTTCATGGTGTAGGTTCTTCGGTAGTAAATGCACTTTCTACTTATCTGGATATTAAAGTAAGTCGTGATGGCTATGTACATCATGACCATTATGAACGGGGAGTTCCGACTCTCGAACTTGAAAACGGCCTCCTTCCAAAACTTGGCCGGACAAAAGAAACCGGAACCTGTATCAACTTTCTTCCGGATCCGGAGATTTTTGAGAAGACACGTTTTTCTGCGACAGATGTCAAGAGCCGTCTTCATGAGACCGCTTATCTGAATCCGGAACTGACGATCGTATTTGAGGATCTCAGAGGAACAGAACCGGTAAAAGAAGAATATCATGAACCGGAGGGCATCGTTGGCTATATCCGTGACATGAACCACAATACGGAATCACTTCATGAGCCTGTTTATCTGAAAGGCGAGGCAGATGGCATTCAGGTGGAAGTGGCATTTCAGTATACTAATGAGTTCCGTGAAAACGTACTGGGATTCTGCAACAATATCTACAACGCAGAGGGCGGTACACATCTGACCGGATTTAAGACAACGTTTACGACCGTTATGAATACCTATGCCAGAGAGATCGGTGTCCTCAAGGACAAAGATCCGAATTTTACAGGCGCTGATATCCGTAACGGAATGACTGCAGTTGTTTCTATCAAACATCCTGCACCTCGTTTTGAAGGCCAGACGAAGACAAAGCTGGATAATCAGGATGCAGCCAAAGCAACCGGTAAAGTGCTGGGCGAGCAGCTGGTTCTCTATTTTGACCGTAATCTGGAAACCTTAAAAGCAGTTCTTTCTTGTGCGGAAAAGGCTGCCAAAATCCGTAAAACCGAGGAGAGGGCAAAGACAAATCTTCTTACAAAACAGAAATATTCTTTTGATTCCAATGGAAAGCTTGCCAACTGTGAAAAAAAGGATCCTTCCCAGTGTGAGATCTTTATTGTAGAGGGAGATTCTGCGGGCGGCTCTGCTAAGACAGCAAGGGATCGTGCAACACAGGCAATTCTTCCACTTAGAGGTAAAATCCTGAATGTTGAAAAAGCAAGACTTGACCGCATTTATGGCAATGCTGAGATTAAAGC
>OGRC01001571.1_pt1 | contig 14547 bp, 20 predicted proteins | sample 1553431 | NCBI WGS metagenome assembly OGRC01 (sample SAMEA2580064, study PRJEB22360) | human gut metagenome | biome: human gut; feature: human-associated habitat; material: faeces | place: Denmark | collected 2008/2010
CCAGGGGCTTACTGCCCATGGCCTTGGTATTGGTAGTGATCGCTTCCACCAAACCACGGGTCTTGTTCACGGTTGCGTCAGAGGTAGCCTTGTTGAAGGTACCCTGAATGAAAGTGAACTCAATGTCACGGTTCACCTTCTGCATCTTGGCGGCAACCTGGAAGTCCAGCTCATTGATAGGATTGGCCTGCTGGTTAGCAATGTTGATGCCGCTCAGAGTACCCATATTGGACTGCTTGGCATAGGAAATGCCAACGGACTCCTGGAAAATCTGAGTCACATTGGTCTTCTGCTCACGGGTCACAACCGTAGCTTCCGGGGCAGTCAGAGAAGCAGTCTCGGAAATGGAGGGCTGAGAGCCGCCGCCAGTGGTGTACTCCTGACCGGTAACGAACTCAACATGATTGGTGGTCTTGGCTCTGCCGCCGATAATGGAACTCAGCGGACACCGGGTATTGCCCTTGTTGAAGAGCATACCGGAGTAGTTCAGAACACCAAAGCTGGTAGCAATAGTATCTGCCATGATAATTCTCCTTTACTCTTTATTGGCCTGGGCTTCTTCCTCAGCTTTCAGGCGAGTGTAGTAAGCGACAGCGGCAAAATCGCCGTTCTTCTGCGCTTCCTCGATTTTCTTGTCGTAATCAACGGCACCACCGTTATCCCCGTTACCGGGGGTCGGCTTGGGGGTCTTCTTGAGAGCGTCAGCCTTGACCTTCTTCGCATAATCCTCAAGGAACTTGCTCTGGTTGGCAAAAACCTTGGCACTGTCACCGTCAGCCATAGCCTTAGCAGTATCCTCAGCCAGAGCTTCATCGTAGCCCTGAGCAATGAACTTGGCCTTGTACTCGGAAACGGTCTTGCCCTTACGCAGCTCAGACAGCTCCTTTTCCATCTGGGCCAGCTTGTCAGCGTCCTCCTGCTTCTTCTTCTCGTCCTCGGACAGAAGAGCATTATGCTTACGCTTCCACTCAGCGGCTTCGGAATTGGCCTTGGAGAGAGCGTTCTTCTGCCGTTCCAGCTCGGCAGCGTTATCCTCATACTCAAAGGCTTCCAGGGCTTTCAGCTTGTCTTCTGCGGACATATCCGCATAACCCTCAATCTTGCTCGTGTCAATCTTTGCCATAACAAATTCCTCCTGCGTTTAACAAGGCTGTTCACTCAGCACTATTTTCTGTTTTTGTCGGGGTTGTCTCCCCGTTGCGTTTTTAAGTCTTCACTGACTGTATGGTGACCTTGGTGGGACTTGAACCCACACACCTACGGCTCTTGCCATTGAGCTACAAGGTCATAAAAAATAGGGCTACCGGAAAAGCATTTCTACTCTTCCGATAGCCCGTAATGGCTGGTGGCGTTATTTTGTTATAATGACCTCATTTTCATTCATACTGGCCGTTTCCCAAACCACAAGTTTGCCGTTCCTTACGGCAATTTCAACTCCCTTACCACGAGAGAGAATTTCATTGATCTCCTGAATCGCCCTGGTTGACAGGCTCACTACCGGGTTCATTTCCATCGTTCCCTCCTGCCTGAGTTTTCTGCTGTTCAGCAATCTTTTGTGCCTTGGCTTCCTGTTCTGCCACATACTCCATGCTCATTTTGTAAGCAACCTGGGGGTCGGAGAACATTCCGCAATGAATGAAAGCCAAAATAGGAGCAATCTTAGGATTGTTCAACATAGTAGTGAGAACATTGGCCTTTTCGCTGATATTCTCGTAATTCCGGCGAGTAAATCGAATGTCGATAGCCGACAGCTTCAAGTCCAAATCGCTCAAATCCCGGCAGATACGAAGCAACAGCTTCAAAAACTGCTTTTCGGATTTTTTGAACATTCTCTCGGAATCTTTAGCTCTGGCTTCTGCCGCAGACCAGCCATCTCGCATTATTACAGCAGAGCCGGTATCGCTGGTGGAGGAACCACCGTTCCGGTTCGGCATACCACAAATTGTAAGGATAATATTATACATACTATCCACCAGCGTTTGTGTCTGCGTCTGGTTCAACTCGGCAGTCAGGTACTCAATCTCTGCCTTGAATTGAGGGTCAATGTCCTTGTACTTGATTGCTCCTTCATCACGAAGTTTCTGGTAATCCTCAGAGCTAATATCGACATTGTGGAAGAGCATGAGTGCCTGAACAAACTGCTCAACACCGTCAATCCGGTTAGACTCCGTGGTATTGATTGCGTCCAGAAGAGGGAGAACGATTTCAAAAGCACCTAGGCGGGATTTGTTCGCAGGATACTCGATAATGGGAATACCCAGGATTTGGTCTTCGCTTCGTCTGATTCTCCAAGTGTTCTCAACCTCGAAATAGTGATCTTCCGTATAGCAGCTAAAAACCAGAACGCCGTCATCTCTCAGAATATACTTTACCCCCATCATAGCGGGATTTCCAAGAGCAACGGAATAGACCACAAAAGCAAATCTGGGGTCAAGTGTGAAGATTTCAAAAGGAGCTTCGTCCTCTTCCATATTGGCTTCCCCATCAGGAAGAACCATGCGGTAAGAAGTACCGCAAATGTGCCACCACTCAGCCAGTTCTGCGTCCGCAGACGGCTTATCCTCAGAAAGAGTGTAATCGTTCAGGAGAGTAACCGCTTCCGTGATAGCCGTATCGTCTTTCCGGCTGACATACTGAACAGGTTCCCCCATCAGATAACCAACCTTGAAGGAAACGATCTCGTTGGCTCGGTTCTCAACAACTTTGTTGTTGATTTCAGGGCGAACATCCTTTTTCCGGTAAAGGATAGGCTGGTCACCCTTGTAATACCGATACAGGTAGTTAATATCTGCCTGGTTCAGAAGATGAACGAACAGGGCCTTTTGAAGAACATCAATGATGTTATTGTCGTTGATTTCGGAAACATCAGTATAAATCACTCTGCGTCCAAATAACGCTCTGGCACCCATTCAGTTCACCTCCTTCCAGACTAATTCTTCATACTTCATAATATCAAAATATCCAATGGTTGTCAACACTTAACCTTTTAGAATACCATTGGAGAACTCATTTGTCAAAAATTTCGTTCAACAGGGACGCTTGAACACCTCGATCTTACCGCCTTCAAACATACGAATCTCATTTTCCAAAAGAGCCAGAGAATCAGGTGCGTCATCATGGGGAACCTTACCGCTTCTCGTGTAAGTTGTCAATTCTTTCATGAAATTCCAATACTGACTACCTCTCTTGTAGGTGGAAGGGTGTTTGAAATAGAAATTCTTTTTGATGTTGTCGGACGCAAACTCAATACGGGTCTGCTTGTTGGAAATCGTTCTCTTCGTGCGAATACCAATAGAATATCCCATCTGACGCACGATCTCTGCCACATCACGGGCATAATACTGACCGGCATTGTTGGACTCAAAAATGGCAGAAGCTACTTTGTTGGTAATCAGACACTTGGCACATTCCGGTTTTGTTACCTCAGCGGGAGAATCGTCAAAGACCACATCGGTAATATACACCGACCGGCCATAGATGACTGCTACCGGCATAGAGGTACTGTCGCTTCCGCTTTCGGCGGTATCTCCTACGGCAATGATGGTATCGGGGTCAAGGTCAGGCGGCAGCTCAAAGAAGTAATTCAGCTCGTCCTTGTTGAACAATAAGCCCTTGGCTTCAAAAGGCTGTTGCTGAAACTCACTCTCAAACTGCTCAGATGAAAGAAGTTCCCTCTGCTCCCGGAAGTAAGCCGTTGTGAAAATCTTCTGGCCCTCTCGCTCATACTCATAATTGCTTTCGTCCGTGATAGGGTCAAGAGCCGGAATCTCGATTGCCCTCCAATTCCACCCCTCTCTTTGAGCGTATTCCTGCACACGGCCAATAGGGTCATAAAGGGAATATCGGGTACCGGTAAACACCATGGGCGTACCTTCAATGACACGACCCATAATATCGCCGGAAATGACTTCCCACTTATCATCGAGCCGCTGCCGGTTTTTAGCTTCCTCACGGCCCTCTACGCAGTCATCGAGATAGAGAACATTCGTAGCTTCGGACAAACCTACCTGACGAGCGTCAATGGAACGGCACATGATGGTAGGGAATCTGGACTTGGATTTAAGATTGATGATCTTCGTATCGGCTCCGGTCTGAACCAGACGAGCTTCCGGGAATACATCGTAGAACAGATATTCATTGGGAACCGTCAGATATTCCAGGCACCCATTATAAAAGCTCTTTACAAGGTCATCACCAGTTCCTTCCATGAGAGTAGCCCTGTCAGGATACTTGCCGGAAATCATATTAACAAAATTGATACCAGTTTGGGACTTTCCTGCTCTCTTAGGCATGGATATTGTCAAAAGACGCAGCTTTTTGTCAAGAATATCCTGAAAACCCTGTACCATAGGCTTCAAGTAGTGCCGTCTTGGAGCGTAAAACCTCTTTTCCGGCTTTCTGTCAAGCTCGATGTAGGTCATGAACGCATCGAACTTATAAGGAGCATCAAACAGAAGACTTTTTCGCCATGCTTCGTAGAATTTTTGAGCTTCCTTCGGATTACACACTCTTAACTGTCTAGCGCAAAGACCTCTCAGCTTTTCATTTAGATCGTGAGCCGCCTGAAAATCAATTTCTTCCCACTGACGGCACAAGGAAAGAAGGTCGATGTAAGCCCCCTGGTCATAAGGCTTATTTTCGATATGCCGGACAATATTGTTTGCCAACTTCACATAATCCATAATCATACCTCACATGACTCCAAGCTGCTGATACACAGCGTAAATCTTCGGGAACTGAATGGCAAACCAGTCCACCATTTCCTCATTCTTTGCCCAGGCTTTTTCGGGAGAAAAACTGTTCCATTGAAGACCGGACTCGTTGAGAAACGCATGAATGACTTCATGCCGCATCGTACAATTTTCTTGGCTCTTGCGAACTTCTTCCGGTTCATCGGCCCAATCAGGAACAGTACTCAGATCAAGAATATAAATGCGGTGGTCATCGGTAGTACACATTCCACCGTAATTCATCTTGCTCATATATTCATTTTCATTAGCCTTTACACGATAAACGGAATACGGAGTGCCAAGAACATTGATTTTCTTTACCAGTTTCATAGTTACCTCCAAAAGAAAACGGACTACCGGATTTCTCCGATAGCCCGTAATGGCTGTTACCCTTGCCCCTGCAAGAGCCTTACAGTATTCGTGGAATGATAAATGCTAAAGCAAGTAAGGCTATAATTGCCAGGAGTAGATAACCTATAAGTTCCCCAAAGAACTTCACCTTAACTCACCTCTATACTTAGTATATCACTCCTGCTGATTTCGTTAAAGTCTGCGTCATTGACTGAGAGGGAAAATTCCAGAGTTTTGACCTCACTATAATCGGAAATCCCGGCAGTCTCATTGTTGAAACTCATGGCATACGCCAATTTCTTACCACCTTGTATGGTGGCTGGGGTTCCGCTTACAAATTGAACCATGGAGTCATTCACAGACGAGTCCAGAGGAAGAACCGTGATTTCCTGGTCACTCAGGTTTTGGAAGGACAGGTTCACAGCGGTCATGCCCTCTACCAACGGAAGGTCACTGACACCCTCGAAGGTCACCTCAACATATTCGTCCTTGTAGATAACTTCTGCGGATGACTCCACAGCAGCTTGCTCAGGCTCAGAGGACGAACCGCAGGAACAAAGGCTCAGAATCATCAGAGCCACTACTAAAATCGACAGCTTTTTCATATTACCCAGCCCTTCTCACTAATTCATACCAAGTGGTTCTGCCAATACCCAACTCCCGGCAACAGTCAGCAACGGTCATCTCGCCGTTCTTTTGCTTCTCCCGGCATCTCTCAAAGGCACTCTGATCTACAACAATAGGTTTTCGACCTTCACGCCAATTAGGGTCATGCTCACGCTTATAGGCTTTCCCGTCAGAGGTTCGCTCCACGATCATGTCACGCTCATACTCGGCAAAGGCCAGCATGACGGTCACCATGACCTTACCCATCGGGCTATTATCAGCAATACCCATGTTCAGGATATGCACCGTGATACCTCGGTCAACCAAATCCCGTACCAGCAAGGCACCTTCCGGGGCAGTTCGGGCAAACCTGTCCAGCTTGCAAACCACCATTTCGTCACCGGCTTTCAACTTGGAAAGAAGGTCATCAAATCCAGGTCGTTCCATGGTGTGTCCAGTATAGGTGTCAAGGTAGATGTTCTCACGCTGAACACTAGCCGCCATCAACCTATCAACCTGATCTTCGAGAGACATTCCATAGAGCTTTTGCCCACGGGAGCTGACTCGACCATAGCCGTATCTCATTTTGACTCACCGTCCGCAGAAAGAAGAGCGTCCAGGTCATACTTCTTGTCTTCGATCTGGTCAATTACGATTTGGTCAGCTCTGCGAGGGCCGGGTTTGCGCTCCTGAATCACAATCTCATAGCCCAGGACATTCAGCATCTCAACCGCACTGTTGAAAGACAGGTTTTCGCTTCTAAGCCGGGAGCTGATTTCATTGCCCCGCTCCTTACCCAGAGATTTCGCCATGGTCAGCAGAGAGACATTTTTCTCTTTCATGATATTGCGAATGGCTTTGTTGATAAACATTGCTCTCACCTCTTGTCTACACTATACACTGAATATATTAAGTTGTCAATAGGAAGTTAAATAAATTTTGTTACTGAATATATTTGAGTGTAAATATGTTTTGCGCCTTTTTGTATTTTTGAGATTTTTGAAAGTGGGTTACCTGATAAAAGGCTTTTTGTTTTTGTGGGAATTTTCGGCACTCACCCCGCCTCGGCCCCCGGCCATATATCCCCCGGCCCCCTGGTATCCTGGTAAAAGCCCCATATAATGCAAATCACATAAAATTAGGATAGCAGCTAACAGCGAAAAAAAAGAGAATAGGCATATAAGGCCATACAATTCCCTACACGCCTATTTTGTCTTTGCCTATGTTCCTATACTGCTATGCTATTAAACGCCCTATACAGGCCATTATAGAGCCATATAATAAGGCATAAAAAGAGGGCCAGCGGATAACCCGCCAGCCCTTCAATTATTTATTCTTTTTCACGCAATCAAATAAGATCATGAGAGGAAAAAGCAATACCGCAATAAATACCATACCAGGCAACCCCGTTTAACTAATAGTGAATCGCTTGCAAGAAACTGTTTTCATAAACTGCTGCACAAGCTCGGGAAAACGAGCTTTAATGGCGGTAGTATCCAGGCGGGACGATTGAACGGTTTTATAGCTAACCTTGTATTCCCCGGCAATGACCGTTTCATGATCTCCCATAGCTGCCTTTATTTTGTCGCTGAGAGCTTCCATTTCGGCGGGGATTTCTTCTCGCCTTCTCAGCAATTCCCGATACTCCCGGCAATCTTTCTCAATGAGCTGCTTATAATCCATCATCTTTTCATGTCCTCCACTTCTTTCATAACCTGGGATTGAATGGCCTTATAAATATCAGTGCTTTCCTTGTCAAGCCGAACCGGAAGTATAAAAGCCGTCATTGCGTCATCAAATCCATATTGAAACATAATACCAGTGTTTTCCCCTTTAATCCTGGGAGAGATACCCCGGAAGGGCGGTAAAAACCTCTCATCAATCATGCAATAGGTTTTTTCATTGGTAATGACTTTTGCAAAGCCGGGTTCTTTACAGCCGCCACGCTTGCAAGCGCAGCTCCATTTGGAAATATAGGCGGGTTCATATTCGAGCGGCTTAAAGCCAAAAAAGATCTTTTCCAAATTCTGAGCCGGTTTATCCTCGCTGGGCAGATCATCAAAGGACAAATCGAAAGCCCTGGCAACCTGGGAAAGCGTGGTATCCTTGAAGCGGATAATCATATACGCGTCACAGAAATAGCTATCACCGTCTTTTTCGGCCCAATAGCAACGGTCTTTCATCTGCACATTGTTTTTCTTGCTATCCTTGTAGAAACGCTTAAAAGCAGGAACATTCAAGCCCATAAATTCACGAATCGCCATTTTAACAACCTCCATCAAAAGAAATAAAACAAATTGGAACTTCTAGCAGTAATTGCGTAAAAATTGCCGCTTTCCCGGCCCTGGAGCAATCCACCATTCAGGCCATACACGCCGGAACTATAACCGATCTTTTCAACCGGCTCTTTAATGCTTTTCGGGTCAGCTTCGGTTATGTTTACAGCCATTCCCAGCCGCACAAGCTCCCGAAGCTCTCGCAAGGTGTATTTCCTCATCGTCCTGCTGCCCCCTTTACTAATTCTTGATAAATCAAGTGAGTTAAAAGCCGTTCGGCTTGCGCTTCGGTATATTGCTCCCGTTCCCTCTCCGATTGCTCCAAAATGTCTCCCAGGTCAGCCACGGCAGAGCGGTTATAGTAATAGCAAGTATCTAACACGCTGGGCAATCCCTGGCACCAATCTACAAAAACCGCTTCATTGGTAAAACCTTTTGCGGCCTGGTATTCTGGGGAATACTGTTTTTCACTGGCGTGAATTTCGAGAATGAAGCGAGAAACATTCTGGAAAGTGCAAGGGCCGGTAAAATCATAGCCGCAGGGGTCGAAGTGATCCAAAATGTATTGCCGCACATTCAAGCGAGCTTGTCTATTTGTCGTTTTCATGTTTTACTCCCTTCCGGCCTGTCGGCCTATCAATTGGTAAACACTGAATTTATTTTGTGACTTCAATATACACTGAATTTATTTTGTTGTCAACCCCTTTTCACAAAATATTTTCAGTGCTTTTTCTGCCCTTATAATGTATACGGAAACTCAAAAGAAAACGGACGGCAGCGGCAGAAAATCAACCCGCCTACCAGGGGCCAGCCGTGCCAGAACCGGCACCCGTTCACGCCCTGGGGCCAGCCGGTCACCTTACCCGGCATGAAAAAAAAGCCGCCGACCTCCTGAAAGATCGGCAGCTCGTCATAGTCGATAGTCGTTAAGGTTGGCGGCAAAGTCGATAGTCGCTTACTCTCCCTCGTCATAGTCGCTGGCAGAAGACTCAATATACTTCTGCTGTAATTCTTCCGGGGAAGCGGCTTCTCCAAGCTGGTTGTTGGGTGTCAGCACCACTTCCTGCTTGTCCTGATAGCCCATGTTGTTCTTCATGAGAAAGATACCAGCAACAGGGTTAATCTTACCGTTCTGCATATAGTTTTCCATTTGAGCGTTCAAATTTTGATACGCCTTTTTTATAAGGTGGCGGCTTTGGGCGGGAATATAGGCACTATCGACATTATTAAGCCACTTCCACAGAGTTGTTCTATCCACTCCAAAGGCACAGGCCATACCAGCAACACTCGGTTTCATATCGTCCTCAATACAAATACCGAAATATTGCCTAATCCTCTCAGAAACCTGTTCAGGCTCTCTCATATCCACTTCCGGCCAATCCCACATTCTCATGGTGTGTTGCAGATACTTCCGATTATCACCGGGGTCAGCATGAACACTTACCGCATCAGTTCGGTCAGGTCGCTTATTCCCGCCAGTTCCCTTCGGACGGCCACGCCCTCTCTTCGGAACTAATTCTTCACTCATTTCGATTCTCCTTTCTTGGTGAGTTTGGTGAATGATTTTCGGATTTTGGCATAAATCCTCTTATAGTACTCTCTATATAGGAACTTTATAGTAAAAACCTGAAATGATTCACCAAATACACCAAAAACACTAATTATATTCAGTTTTTGCTAAAAACATTCAGTGGTCACTAAATATATCTCACTCTTCTGCCATTCTTTGCGAACTCATTTAAAATGACGCTCACAGTCAGTCTCCCGATGTTCCCAACAAAGTCGCAGCGGAAATGTTCTTTGTCCATTTCAGTGAAACAGTTGCCTAGATCAATGACCAAATCTTTCGTGTTGAAACAGGGATATTGCGTCAGCTCAGGAGTCGCATAAATGACCACATCTCTGTCCTCAGTCGCTCGAAACAGGTCAGAAGTTTTGGAATGAGCAACGGTCACAGTCGCATCATTTTCAATCAATGCCTGAGCCAGTCCCTTAACCGCATGACCCCGGCCTACGATGGTGATAGTCTTTCCAACCACCAATCCCTGTCTCAACAAAAGGTACAATATCCCCAGGGCTACGCACGATATTCCGGGAGCTTTGATATTGTCAATGTCCACATCAGAAGTGAGCGGGTATCCCTTTATGCCAGGAAATTCCGTGTCGGCTACGACTCCGGTATAGGGAGGGGAAACCCTACCGAAGTCACACGCAAGTCCCATGGAGTCAGCTTTGCGCTTAATGGCTTTCAGGAAGATACTATCCCTCTGGCCCAGCAACAGGAGCTTACCGGGAGTGTCAGCGTAAAGTTCCTTGGTCTGAGCGTCCAGGCTTTTGCAGAGCTGGTCAATTCTCTTTTGAGTGTCCATATCGAGTAGACTCCTTTTGCTCACGAGCTTTTTTGTTTTTCATGACAAACTCATGAAACAGATAGAGGTGCTTCACGGCTTCTCGCATCTCTTCCCCGGAAGAAACGAAATCTGTTGCCGGGAGCTTTTCAAGGTCGTTGGTGAGCCGTATCATTCTACGGTAGAGTTTGACCTTCTCATTTTCCGCTTGCATCTCAGGAACAACCTTGTAAAAATCGATTTCCCTGGTATTGAACTCGAAACCGTCTTCGCAAACCACTTTGGTTCTCTTGGGAGTGATTCTCTGAATGACATGAGAGTGATAGAAAGTCAAGCCAGTATCTTGCGCCCAGCCGTAGCGGATAATCTCTCGTGTGCAAAACTTCATTCCGACTCGAAGATCATCTTTCGGAATGATTTCCTCGAACTCATTTCTTTTGTAAAGCACTGTTCCGTACCTCCCTCCCGATGGTGGAAATATTTTCAGTGTGAAGAGAAAGCATTTTCTCCCTCACCAATTTATCCACCACCTGACCGATTTCATTGTATCCGCACATTACCCTCAGCCGTTCAAGGTTATAAACAGACTGAGAAGCAATCAGCATGGAAACCCGGCGCAGATTCTTCTTACCCAACTTACACACTTCCCTTCAAACGAATATCCCGGTAGGAGGGATAGCCAGCATAGACGGTCTTACCGCTATGCCACTCAGGGTGAGTTTCCATATCGGCATTGAACCGCTTTGCGCTACACACAAAGTAGCCGTTGGACTTGCACCAAATCTTATAGGCATCATACATGGACTTGGCTCGGGTGACTACGCCCTCAACCTTTTCGCACTTCTCTTCCAGGAATTGCAGAACCAGGTCGTTGTCCTTCTCATACTGCTTGATTACCTTCCGCATCTCAGGGGACATTTTCAGGCCGAACCGCTTGTACTTGAAGTAGCCCTCCAAGAGCCAGGTGAAAATGCCTTGCATGGCTTCGGGAGTCTGGAACTCGTTTTTTAAGTTCTTGTCCTGCTCGTCCTCGGAAAAGTGACGGTTGAACTCGATAACCCGCACACGGTCAGAAGCGAACAGACTCTTGTCATTGACAGAGGGAAGGTCATTGCAGGAAAGCCAAAGCGTGAACTGAGGAAGGAAGGTAGCCGCAGCTTCATAAAGGTTCCGGGCCTTGATTTCCTCACCACCGGTAAGCTGTTTAATGGTTTCCTCGTCCAGCTTGCCATACTGATTGCTCTCAGCCATGGTCACAAACCGCTTACCTTTTAGAGAAGCAAGCATGGGGTTGGCGGCTTCTGCATTCTTGGAACGGTCAGATTTGCAGATGATCGACACGGGGGAGACAGACGCATAATCGCCCAGGAGATGGTGAATAGCACTCAACATGGTAGACTTGCCGTTTCTGGTAGTCTTGCCGTGAAGAATGAACATACATTCCTCGTTTGCCATGCCCAGCATCGAGTAGCCCAGGGCCTTTTGCAGATAGTCAGCCTTGTCCTGGTCATTACAGGTAACTTCCTGAATAAACCGCTCCCACCGAGGGCACTTAGCGTCTTGCAGAGTGTAATCGAAATTGGTCTGCATGGTCAGAAAGTCGTGCCAGTCATGCTCCCGGAACTCCATTTTTTGAAGATCATAGGTTCCGTTCAGGCAGTTAATGAGAAAGGGGTTTGCGTCAAACTCGCCGGAAGCGATAGGCATAACACTGGCAGCGGCTTTCATGAGCCGGTCACGGAAACGCCGGTCACCCATTTTCGCAATGAACTTCATGTACTCTCTTCGGCGGTCTTCGTTATCAATCTCTCCGCAATAAAGAGCCATCAGGCGGCAAAATTCCTTGATCTTCTCAGCTACCAGTAGAGAGCCAATGTCTTTTCTCCATGCTCCCTGAGAGTAGGTGAACCAGCACTTTGCTTCCGGGCAGTACCGGGTATCATTCTGGTAACACTCGGAAAACAGTTCGGCCATACCGGACTCGTCCCAAGAATAGCCGGTACTACTGATTTGGTGACTTCGCTCAGGTTGAGCTTCCTTGATGTAAAACATCTTGCGAGATAAATCCTCGTCCATGATGTACCGGCCATTGGAGAGCTGAAAAAGCTCCTGCTCTTCCTGATTCAAGATTTCATCTACCATTTTTCGTCACCTTCCTCATTGATTTGGCTATTACCAGCATCGAACAAGCTTGAGCGTCTTCGTCCCACCACGCACATTTCTCTTCGCAACAATGCAAAACTTCGTCAGCAGAAGCATTGAGAGGACAGTATTTCTTATTCTCCATCGTTTACACCCCCCCCATAGAAGAAAGCGTTCTTGAGAGCCGTATCGACATGGGCCATGATCTGTGGCGGCAGAGTACAAATGTATTTCCAGTCATCGGTCACATCGACCACACGGACTTGCTCACACTCAACCATGCTGGGTTCGAGCTTTTCCCAAGTGACAGCGATATGAGTGGGAAGCTCCATCTTCTTGAACTTGGTGGTCAGGGGTACCACAATGGAAGTAGGAGAGAACTGGTTTCCCACATTGTTCTGAACGATCAACCAGGGGCGGCAACCTCCCTGAACATGGCTTTTCTCAGGGATAGGAAGGTTGATGATGACAACATCTCCACGCTGGTAAGGTTTCATAATTACCTCCAATATCTGAAACGGTCGAAGAAACCTATTTGATTTCTTCTATCCTTTTGAATAGCTTCTTTGGTTTTCTACCACTCTTCACACTTTTTCTTGTACTTATCACAAGAAGCGTGACAGCTCTCAGTTCTGAGCTGGCAGTTATGGCAGCATTTGATTGTGCTTTTCACATCTACCTCCTGTACCTTGTAACGCTGTTTACGATCTGCTCCACTTCGGAGCGGGGCAAAGGAGGTTTACAGGCAACAGAATTTGCATACAGGAGTTCTTTGTAGATTTCCGACTTGGAATACCCCTGATTGTGCATCTGTCCTGCCAGTGAAGTCAGACTCAAATTCCGGCTACCGGTTGTGATGGGAGGATATTCCGGTTTGAGAGAGATTTTCCCTTTTTCCGGTTTGTGGTAAATCGGAGAATATATCCGCTGCGGGGAAGAGCTGCCGGTATTGTCTTTGGGAATGTCCTGAAAATATTTGGATACGATGTAATCAATCGCTTCCTGGTTTTCAATGATCTTGGGATAAATCAGGACATTTCCGGTCATGATGAAATAGCGGCCATCTCTGTAAATTTCCACACCATTTCGATTGTTCCGTCCCTTAAAGGGGAGAAAACCTCTCACCAGAATATGAATCCCTCTTCCGCTTCGGCTTTTCTCCGTATAGGAATGGCACCTTCCGACAATATCTCCTGTCATGGAATTCAGAAACCCGTCCTGGTCAAACCCCATGGAGGACAGGCTGCACAGCTCCGTGCCCAATTCCGCCGGCGTCTGGCCGGGGACCAGCACTGTTCTGGTTTCCTCCCGTCTCTCTCCCGATATGTACTTCTCTGTCGCTACGGTCAGGGTATCCAGCCGCTCTCCGGTCAGAAGTTCCCACGGAAGAGGTGCGAAAAATGGCTCCACCGAGGGGAGAATGCGGGAAAATTCTACTGTATAGACATCCCCCGTCTCCATCTGGCACGGAGCGATATCGTCCAGCGCGAGGGCAAACAGTGCCGTATCGGCTTCCGCGTCGTAGGCAATACAGGGATCGCGGTAGGATTCCAGGGCAGCACTTTCGTGCAGCCGCTCCCCCGCCAGATCCTCCGCCTCCAGGTATGCAGTGCCCCCATTCTTATCCGCCAAAACCCGCACTACCCGCAGCTCGATGCCCTGATCCGTAGCCGACACCCCCTCTACCTCCTGAGCGTAGGGTTCAAAGCTGCCGAGGAATTGGATCAGCGTTTCCCGTAGAGAGGGTGAGACCGCGACGGCGGTCACGGCCAGAGCGGCGCAGATAGCCGCCGCCATAAGGCCGGTGCGCAGCGGACGGCGGCGGTTTTCTCTCTCCGTCATGCGCCCCGCCGCAGCCAAAATTGCCTCCCACCGCTCCGTACTCAGGTGAAGCTCCGAGAGCGCCGTCTCCAGCTCGGCGTGCATGCTCTGCTTATTCCTGCTCATAGTACCACCCCTTCAGACGTTCTCTCAGCAGTCCACGGGCCCGTGAGAGCCGTACCGTCACGGTGGAGACCGGAACGTGCAGCCTCTGGGCGATCTCCCAGGCCTTCCACTCCTGGTAATAGTAAAGGATGATCACTTCCCGGTATT
>OGRC01001574.1_pt1 | contig 14506 bp, 12 predicted proteins | sample 1553431 | NCBI WGS metagenome assembly OGRC01 (sample SAMEA2580064, study PRJEB22360) | human gut metagenome | biome: human gut; feature: human-associated habitat; material: faeces | place: Denmark | collected 2008/2010
CGGACTTCGCCTAAAAACAAATCTTTTTAATTTTCAGGCTTATCATCATTTAATTATCAATTCAAAAATAATATTTTTTCTTCATTGATCCATAAATAATCAGGATATCCTTTTTCCTCTATTTCTTTTATTTTTTCTCTCTGCACAAACCAACAGATCGGACTTTCATCTTCTGCTGCAATATAATAATTTTGTTCAAAAGGAAGACGCGCGCTGCTCTTAAGGCGAAACGGCAGCATATTCTCTCCCCGCTCTCCCCAAACAGGAATAAAATCATGCGCCCGGTAACCAATCCATTTTGATTCTTGCGGCACGGTTTGTTTCACCTTGAGACGAACCCCCCATTCTTCCGCATCCAAAGTATGATCGTCTATACGGGTCATCTTCGAAAAGTTTTTACATCCGGTAAGTCTTGCCGCTGTCCGGCTTTTTGGATTTTGAAACAGATCTTCTGTTTTCCCAAATGCAGCGATTTTTCCTTCGTCCATAACTAAAACCTCTTCGCTGAAACGATAGATTTCATCTCGATTATGAGACACCATAATAACCGTACCCTCATACAACTCCAACATTTGCAGCAATTCCTGCTCCATCCGGTCTTTCAGATACATATCCAAAGCAGAGAAAGGCTCATCCAATAAGATCACTTCTGGTTCATATGCCATAATCCGGGCAAGAGCTGTCCTTTGCTGCTGCCCTCCTGAAAGCTGATGCGGATAACGATTTTCTAATCCTGTCAATCCAAACTTCCGAACCATCTCTCCAACTCGTCTCCGTAAAACTGGTTTCTTTCCTTTTAACCCAGCTGCTATATTCTGTTCCACCGTCATTGTCGGAAAGAGAGCATAGTTTTGAAAGAGATAACCAACCTTTCGTTTTTGCGTCTTTAGATTTATTTTTGTTTCTTTATCAAATAATATGTTTCCATCTATTTCTATATATCCACTGTCTGGAGTTTCTATTCCGGCAATGCTTTTCAATGTCATACTTTTTCCGCAGCCTGATGCTCCTAAAATACCGATCCGTTTTGACTGACTTTGAAAGCGGATATCCAAACAAAACTCTCCCCATTTTTTCAGGATCTTCACATCAATCGCCATCTGTCACCACCTCCCAATATGTTTCATCTTTCGCCCGGAAATCCAATTCATAAGAAAAACAATAATAAAAGCGATCAAAATGACAACTGCAACCCAAATCCCGGCAGACACATAATCTCCATCCTGAATAACCATTGCGATTTTCTGAGAGATTGTCCCTGTCTTCCCCTGTATATTTCCCGCCAGCATTGACGTCGCCCCGTATTCTCCCATTGCCCTGGCAAATGTCAGAATCGTTCCTGATGCGATTCCAGGTCCGGCTGTCGGTACAACAATCTTCCAAAAGATTTTTGTTTCTGACATCCCAAGTGTACGTCCCGCATAAACCAGGTTTGCATCAATCTGCTCCATCGCCGCCCTTGCGTTACGATACATAAGAGGAAATGCGATTACAGTCGCTGCAATCACACATCCGATCCATGTCTGCACGACTTTAAATCCAAACTCCTCAAACAAAAATGCTCCGACAGGTCTTCGCCTGCTAAACAAAAGCAGTAAAAAAAATCCTGCTACGGTGGGGGGCAATACCATGGGAAGCGTTAAAATTCCGTCTAACACTGCTTTTTTCCCCGGAGAAGCTTTCACCACTTTTCGAGCTGCAAAAATTCCCAGAAAAAAGGAAATCACTGTAGCCACAATTCCTGTCTTCAACGAAATATACAGCGGACTCCAGTCTAGCTCTTTCAATATTCCTGCTATTTCTTCCATTTATCCTCACTCCGCATTAATAATTCTCATTTTCCATTGATGATTCTTACTTTGATAATTCTTACTTTGCATCGACAGGATCTGTCTTCTGTTTATTTCACATCCGTATCAAAATAATAGGATTCAAATACTTTTGCAGCTTTATCAGACAAAATAAATTCCATAAATTCTTTTGCGGCTTCTGTTTGCTTTTTGTCAGCTTCCTTATTAACAACCTGTGCAATCGGATAGATGACGTCCCCCGTCAGATCATAACTTACCGTTTCTAAAATCTCAAGATCATCTTCATAGCCGTATGTGTCGGAGTAATAAGTCGTTCCAACTTCACATGAGCCTTCCACAACCGCCATCAAAACCTTGCTTACATTGTCCTGCTCGCTGATTTCAACTCCGCCAAGTGTCTCAGATATTTCCTGTGCCGTAACAGCGGCGGGATCTCCTTTTGCAGAGATCATCCCCATATTTACAAGCGCCTGTCTCGTATATTTCCCTGCCGGAACACTGCCTCCTGCCAAAGCAATACTTTTTGCATCCTGAAGATTTGCAAGCCCTTCTACCTTCGTATCACTTCCTTTAAGTGTAACAACGACAACCTGATTGTTTACAACATTATGCCGTGTTCCATCTACTAGGAATCCATCTGATTCAAGTATATCCATTTGCTTCTGCGCTGCCGAAAAGAAAAGATCGCATTCATACCCTTCCTCAATCTGGGTCATAAGAGTCCCAGAGCTGTCCGGATTATATGTAATTTTCACATTTGGATGATCTTTCTGATACTGCTCTGCCAATTCAGTCATGACCTTATTCAGACTTGCTGCAATAAAAACCTGAATTTCCGTCTCTTCTTCTGCTTCATTTTCTTCTGTCTTGGAATAATCTACGGCTGCCTGTCCTTTCTCTTTTTTGTTTCCGGATTCTTTTTCCAATCCGCAGCCAAATACAGAGACAGCGCATACAAGCGCTGCCATAATTGCAATCACTCTTTTTTTCATGTCATTTCCTTTCAATTTTCTTTTCCTTCCGCCTTCCACTCTTCTATTTTCCGGCTTCCGCCCGCCTATTTTTCTCCTGACATTTTGAGATACTCCATATCCTCCGTTCGGTCAATATCAAACAGCTCCTTTTGCTGCGCCTCTACAACCCGCACTTTCGCCGCGTATTTTCCAAGGATTTGTCTTCCACCCTCATCTCCTGTCAATCTCAGCAGTTCCTGGAAGAAATCTGACGGCCACAAAACCGGATTTCCTTTTTTCCCCTGACAGCCTGCACAGATAATATTTCTCTTATGCAGCGCCGCATCGTTTAATATTTTCTGAATCGTAGAAACTTCTAACCGTGGTTGATCGCATACGCAAAAGAGAATTCCGTCCGGCATCCAGTCGCTGCCTTCGATTCTATCTTGACAGCCCGTGATCACAGCCTGTACGCCAAGTTTAACGGACTGTGCGATTCCTTTTTCCGGTTCTTTATTTTTCACAACGGAGATCTCCCTCATCTGTGCCTCTTTTATAATCGCGTCATCTCCGGTCACAATGAAACACGGAAAAGAGGAAAAAGCCTCAAATTTTTCCATCATAAGCAGATACATCGGCTTTCCGTCTATCTTCACATGCAGTTTGCTTTTTCCTTCCTGACCTGCAAATCTCCTGCCCTGACCTGCTGCCAGTATAACAATCGCATATCGGTTTTTCATCTTTTCAAAACGTTCTGCTGCTTCCAGCACTCCCCCGCCTATCGCTCTTGCTTTATCTGAAATTGTCTCACAATGAGATCTTTCTGCGCGGGCATCAATATCCCCGATCTTTAAATGTTCCGTTACAGCCGCTCCCGGCTGCAGCATCCCTCTTACAATTCCGCTCATCTGTGCAAAAACCTGTTTTCCTCCGGTCATTGCAACAACCTGCCCCTTTTCGACCAGATCTCCAATCTTCACTTTCGGTTCTATCACTCCGTCCGCCGAAGCCCGTATAAGCCGTTCAGTCGTATATCCTCCTATATTTCCCGGCACTCCGGTATTCGCGATCGCGCTGCCGGTCCATATTATCGAACCAAGAGTATGTCCTCTTTTCGTTTCAACAACACAATGGCAGTCCTTTCCAGCCGTAAATCCAGGACCGATTCCTATCACAAAAGGGGCATCCGTAATCCGGGTTCCTGTATTTTTCTTTGCAATGATCGCATCTGCGATCACATCTGGTTTATACCAGTTTCTGCATTCCGCTTTCGGATCCACCATAACAGGGATCTTCCCGTCTCTTATGGCTGCTTCGGCCTCTTCCTGATTTTCGGCAAGCACTGCTTCCATTTCTTCGACATTTGCCTGCCCTTCATATACTGCCCGTGACAGCGCAACAGTTCTCCTGACTGTAAGGGGAACTCCGATCTCTGTCATTAAAATTTGATGACCCGCGCCATAGAGTCTTGACGCAATTCCTGTTGCCAGATCTCCTGCGCCTTTAATCAATATCCTCACGAATTCCATCCTCTTTTCTGTTTCTTTTAAATGATGTCACTACTATGTTTTTTACGCCCCGGTCTTTTAGTTGCTCGCATATTGCCACCGCAGCTTTTCTTCTGTCGGCACAATCCGCTTTATTCAAAATAACCGTATATTCCGCTGAAGGCGGACAGCCTTTTCTGCCCGCCTTATCTGATAGCGCAAGCGCCGCAATATCATATGCCGTAATGCGCTCTTTCCTGTTTTTTTGAAGAATCTGCTCTGCCTTTTCTACGCGAAAACATGAAGATTCCAATGTGCTTCCGATCGCGTCCAAGCCATAAACCGAAAGAACATGTCCGGTTTGTTCAAGAATGACCGGTTCGTGTTCTGCCGGAACTTTAAGAGGCATCCGTTTCGCTCCATCTGCCTCAATCAGGATCGGCAGTTTCCACCGAAGAACTTCCGCAAGAATTTCTTGTGCCGGCGGAGCTGTCTTTCCCGAAATCGGATCATGACTTCCGATCCACACTCTCCCAAACTTTTTTAATCCATCTCTGATCTCATCTTCCGACGCATCTTCTAAAAAGTAAGGTGTACCTTCCTTCATGATCCGTGTTGTCGTCATAAAGATCACGCGACGGTTTCTTCTGACGAACTCTTCTTCCAAACGATGCAGAATGGTTGTCTTTCCACCTGCACCAACGACAGATACGACAAGAGCTTTCAGGTCTGCTGCTTCGATCAAAGATTTACATCCACACAACTCGCCGTCTTTATAACTAAATATCATTTTATTCTACTCCATGACGGATATAAGTTCCGGTTTTTTCCTCAACGATCTTTCCGTTTTCTGCCACAAGTTTTCCACGCAAATAAACCTGCTCTGCTCTTCCGGCAATTTCTGCTCCTTCCATCGGGCAATAATCACAGGCAGACTGATGATCTGCCGCAGTCATCGTCCACTCGGTATTCGGATCCCAAATAACAATATCCGCATCACTTCCCGGAATAAGCGCGCCTTTCCACGGATACAGCTTATATAATTTCGCCGGATTTTCGGACAAATACGCACACATCTGCTCCGCGGTGATCCTGCCTTCATTCACTCCGTACTGCCACATAAGCGCCGGACGTTCTTCTGCTCCCGGAATACCGGCCGGAATCAGCATAAAGTCCTGCTCTTCAACATTTTTTTGTTTCTTTGTAAACCCACAATGATCTGACGCAATCGTTTGGATCCTTCCTTCTCGAAGGGCATCCCACAATATCTCACTGTTTTTCTGCTTCCGAAGCGGAGGATCGATCACATAATTGCATGCTTCTTCCGCCGGAAGCGAATACTTATCTTCATTTAATAAAAGATACTGCGGGCATGTTTCAACATAGACTGTCTGACCATTTTCTCTTGCCTTTAAAATCTCTCTGTATGCTGCTGCCGTACTCAAATGTGCGATGATCACCGGAGTATCTACACATTTTGCGATCTTCAAGATCCTTCCGACCGCCTCAGCCTCCGCTTCCTTCGGATGTGTCCACGGATAATCCGCAAGGTCTGTTCTGCCTTTTGTTTTCTCCAGTTCTTTTAAACGTGCCTGTATGATCCCGTGATTTTCACAATGAATTGCCGCAATGCCGCCTAACGTTTTCACTTTGGAAAGAATTTCGTAGACCTGTTCATCGTCCAGCATCCTGTCGTATGCCGTATATAATTTAAAGGAACAGGTTTCTTTTTTCACGATTTCTTCAAGTTCTTTCTCGATCTCCTCATTCCAGTCGCTCAAAGCCAGATGAAACGCATAATCACAGGAAGCCTGTCCGTCTGCTTTTTGACGGCTGTCGGCAAGCGCCTTTTTCAGGCTTTCTCCTTTGTGCTGCTCTGCAAAATCGATGATACATGTCGTTCCCCCTGCCAACGCAGCTTTTGTTCCGGTTTCAAACTGATCTGCTGCCGCAATATTATGGAACTCTGCCGCCATATGCGTATGGGCATCTATAAATCCAGGGAAAAGGAGCTTTCCTCTCACATCAATAACCTCTGCATCCTGAAATGCAAGATTTTTCCCTGCCGCAAGAATTTTCTCTCCTTTCACAAAAAGATCGATCTTTTTCAAACCTTCCCCGCTGACAACCGTTCCGCCTTTGAATAACCGTTTCATCATCAATCCCCTTCTTTCTTGTAATTTATTCTTTCTATCAAAAATAATTTGTTCTTTTTCAACAGAATTTGTTTTTTAATCTATACTGCTCTTTCTGCTTCCCGTCTTACTTTGCAGCTTCCTTCTCCTGATTTTTCTCCTTCGGAAGGATCAGATTTAAGATCACGGCAAAGATTGTTGCCAAAACAACCGGAGAAGATGCAAACGTATTGTTTATGATCGCCTGAAAGTTTTCCAGATTTATACTCATATTCAGCGCGCTGTGGATGCTCTGCGTCATCGGATCCAAACATCCGCTGCTTAAGGAAACTCCCATTCCGATGGCAATCGAAAGTCCTGCCACTGTCGCATTGCGCGCGGTCAGTTTCTCCGTCACAAGCAGCCTGATCCCTGTCATTGCTATCGATGCAAATACGGAAACTACCGCTCCTCCAAGTACGCACTGCGGGATTGTTCGAAGCAGCGCGGAAAACTTCGGAATCAGACCTGCTACTAAAAGGATTCCCGCCGATGCTGCAAAGACTCTTCTGGAAACAACTTTCGTTGTTCCTACAATTCCGACATTTTGACTAAACGTCGCCGTTGGCGGACAGCCAAAAAAGGCGCTTACAATATTTCCTACTCCATATCCGATAATACCGCCATTTAATTCTTTGTCCGTCGGAAGGCGATCCATACCTCCGCTTGTCGTCGCAGAAAAATCTCCCATAGCCTGAATCGAATTGACTAAAAACAGAATTGCCAAAGGTATGATCGCCGATATTTCAAACCGCATTCCAAACTCCAACGGCTTCGGAATCTGAAACCATCCTGCGTTTGAAAGAACTGAAAAATCCACCATTCCAAAACAAAGAGCAAGCACATATCCGCATAAAAGTCCGATCAATATTGACGCCAGTTTAAAAAGACCTTTTCCGTAATGGTTTAACGCAACAACAATCGCAAGCGTCACGAAAGAAACCAGCCAGTTCTGCCATGAACCGAATACAAGCGCCGACGTCTTTCCCTGCTGTTCTACAATCACTTCATATGTATTAGCCGGATTTCCTGCCATATAATTAATCGCTGTTTTATATAACGATAATCCGATCGCAAAAATAACCGTACCGATTACCAGTGGCGGAAACACTTTTCTGATCTGCTTGATCGTCAGTCCGACAATAATAGCCACAACACCGCCTATGAGCATAGCGCCCAAAATCGTATCAATGCTTTTCGCCTGTGCTGCGATCGCTGTCATCGTCGGCACATACGCGAAACTGACACCGATAATAACCGGAAGTCCCGAACCCATTCTCACCTTATTTCCATACAGCTGCAGCAAAGTGGACAGCGCAGCAAAGACAAGAGACATTTGGATCAAAAGTCCCATATCCACGTTTCCGCCTGCGTTATTCGCTGCATTCGCAACTAAAATTGCCGGTGTTACGCATCCAACCACTGCCGCAAGTACATGCTGTGCTGCAAGCGGAAGTATCTGCCCAAGCGTCGGCTTTCCATCCCACTTGAACAACTCTGAATTCTCTTTTTTTCCTTCTCTTATGCCCATCCTTTTTTCCTCTCTTTTTCTCTCCTTGTCGACCCCGGTCTCTGCTCTTGCGGAATTTCCGAAAGACATGTTCTTCTCACTGTAACTACAGCCGTCTACCCGCTGTTTTCATTGTCCTGTACTCCACGCAAACTGACTTTCATCTTCTATATAGAATATCATTAAACATAGGGAAATGCAAGAATCGCCACCCTCCCTTTCCCCTTGAAAAGGAGCTTTCAGATTACGGAAAAGTCTATACAAGACAAACTTTTTGATGTATGATAAGAACGTTAAAAACATGTTTTCAGGAGGTATGTACGATGTTAAAATATGTAGAAACTAAAAAAGCTCCGGCTGCAATCGGTCCATATTCACAGGGAATCATCGTAAACGGAATGGCATTTTTTTCCGGACAGATCCCGCTTTCACCGGAAACAGGCGAAGTAATCGGAACAACGATCGAAGAACAGACCGAACAAGTTATGAAAAATATTCAGGGACTTCTCGAGAGTCAGAACGCTTCTTTTACAGATGTTGTAAAAACAACCTGTTTCCTTGCAAACATGTCTGATTTTGCCGCATTCAATGAAGTGTATGCAAAATATTTCACAGGAAAACCGGCTCGCTCCTGTGTTGCTGTAAAAGACCTTCCAAAAGGTGTTTTATGCGAAGTTGAGACGATTGCCGCAATCCGTGAAAAATAATCCTCTGACAGATAACAAAATGTTTTCAATCACCGGAAGCGCCAAAGGCTCATTCCGGGATGGTAAGAGATCGCCAAGGTCTTTGGAAAACCCGGACTTTGGCTCATCTCCATTGCCAAAAACAGTCCGCAAGTTCTGAGCAATTCAGTTCTGCGGACTGTTCCTTTTTTATTTTTGATGATCAGGAAATATCAATTTCTTTTCCCCTCACATATTTTCCGGCAACTTCCCGTTCATCTGCCAAATACATCATCCGCTCCAATCTGCTTCTTACATCAAGCGGCTGCGGATGTGCAAGCCTTTTATCATCTAAAACAACCGCATCAAACTCATATCCCAGTTCAAAACTTCCGACCTTCCCGAAAAATTCTCCTCCGCCTTTTGTCGCCATGAAAAAGACCTCTTCTGCAGTCAGCGGCTTCAGGCTGTCATCACTGATCCGCCAGCGCAGTTTTGATGACTGAACAGCATGCGCCATTGCCCGGAACATGTTCTCTGTAGATCCTCCTGCAACATCACTTCCCAGTCCGATATGCAGTCCTTCTTCGAGAAACTTTCTAACCGGTGCGATTCCAGAAGACACGTTCATATTAGACTCAGGACAATGGGCAATAAACACACCATTTTCTTTCATTCTTCTGATCTCTCTTTCGTCACTGTACACACAGTGCGCCATAATCGTAGGGGTATCCCCTCCAAATAAGCCAAACTTATCATAGACGTCTCCATAAAATTCAGACCACGGACAAAGTTCTTTTACCCATGCGATCTCTCCGGGATTTTCAGATAAATGCGACTGAAAAGGCAGCGTATATTTTCTTTGAATCTGTTTTAACTGCTTCATTAACTCGTCCGTACAAGTCGGAACAAATCTAGGGGTAAGTATTGGATAAGTATTGCTGTAATTTTTCCCAATCGCCTCTTCAATCCACTTTAAAGTTTCTTCTGACGACTCATTCGTTTCTTCCCTCAAATAATCCGGCGCATTCCGATCCATATTTACTTTTCCGATAAATGTACTTAATCCGCTCTTTTCAAACAGATCCATAAGAAGAAGCGTTGCCGGTCTGTGCAGCGTTGCAAAAACACACGCTCTCGTCGTTGCGCTTTTCCTCATATTTTCCACAAAAATACGATATGACTTTTCGGCATATTCCAGATCACAAAACTTCGATTCCTCTGGAAATGTATTTGTTTCAAGCCACTCCAACAATTCCATATCCATTCCTAATCCACGATATGAATACTGAGGTGCGTGGACATGAAGATCTGCAAATCCCGGAACGATCAATGCATCTCCATAATCCCGGATCGGATTTCCCCCGAGTTTAAACGGAAGTGTTTTATATACGCCTTCGACAAGACCGTCCTTACAAACCACATATCCGTTTTCACAGATTGAAAACTCTTTCTGATTCTTACTGTATACAATATTTCCTTTTAAAATAAAAACTGATCTTTTTTTCATCCTTATATCTCCGGATATATTTTCTAACCTACTCCCGGATTCTCCTTTCGTCATTCGCGCAAAATTCACGCAAGATTCTCCAGCATAACTTCTACAACGCCTCCGCAGACCATTCCTTCCTCTTCTGCGGCATCTGCCGTCATATCGACTTTACAGATCTGAAATTCAGGCTCTCCTCTGCGCATCATAAGAATCGCCTTTTGCATCACTTCACTTTCAACGCATCCTCCGCCTATCGTTCCGATTATGCTTCCGTCTTCCACGATCAACATCTTCGTTCCTACACTTCTGGGAGCAGATCCTTTTCTGGAAACGATCGTCGCAAGCACTTTCTTTAAGGTCATTGTCTTTTGATCTTCTTTTGTTTCATTTTCCTCTTCAAAAATCTTTTCCAACAATTCCTTAGAATAGCCTCCTGATTTTTCTCTGCTGTTTTTGATTTCGATTATTTCTGCCATAATCGAAACAGCAATTTCTTCCGGCGTCTCAGCTTTGATCTTCAATCCGATCGGTGTATGCACCTTCTCCAGACACGTTCTGCTGATCCCCTTATTTTCAAGCTGTTCTTTCACAATCGCAACTCGTCTTTTACTTCCCATCATTCCCACATAGGCATTCTGCTTTTTCACGATCGTCTCCAGACATTCTGCGTCATATCTGTGACCGCGTGTTACAATAATAAACCATGTGTCCGAATCACCGCCGACCTGTGCAAGCCCTTCCTGAAATGAAGCGCAGATAACAAGATCCGCCCCTGCGCTTCTTACATAATCCGCAAATTTCGGACGGTCTTCAAGAACAGTCACATAGAACCCAAGCATCTTTCCAAGCTTTGTAACAGCAGCCGACACATGCCCTCCTCCGCAGATCACAAGACGGGGGATTCTTCCGACCCGTTCAACAAAGAGCCGTCCTTCTTGGTCTTCAGCTTCTCTTTGAACCGCATCTTCCGAAAGGATTGTTTTCTTTCCCGCATTTTCCCCTGACAAAACGGTCTCTATCCAAACATCGCCTTCAGAAACGGTAAGTTTCTTTTTTAATTCTCTGTAAAATTCGTTCATCTCAGAGTCCTCCCGTCACCATGCAAAGAAAAAAGCGGCATCTCCACGATCCCGCTTTTTTCTTCTTTACTGAATAAACTATAATCAAATAAAACAGATTCTCTTTATGCTCTTGCCAATCTTGAAAGCACCTCTTTCAGAAGCTCATAAAAACGCTCAAGTGAATCAAGCGGAGCATTCTCATCCGGAGTATGCACGTTATTTAATGTCGGTCCGACTGCGATCGCATCCAGTCCCGGAATTGCTTCTGAGAAAAGGCCGCACTCAAGACCTGCATGAAGAGCTTCCAGCCGAAGTTCTGTTCCGAACAAGTCGCGGTAACTTTCTACAAACAGATCTCGGATCTCGGATTTTTCCGCATAACTCCATCCCGGATATTCCCCGCTGTACTCAATTTCAAATCCAAATGTTTCTGCAAGAAGTGCAAAACGTGATTTCGTATCTTCCTGAAGACTTGCCACTGACGATCTCGGAGAAACTGCAACCATAATATGATCTTCTTCTGTTCTGACAACTCCCATATTAGAAGATACAACGACAAACCCATCCATCTTGATGTTCCGTCTGTAAATTCCATTCGGTGCAAGACGCATCAATCCTACAAATGCTTTTGTATCCTCAGCCGGGATCGCAGATACGCTCTGACCTTCCGTCACTGCGATCTCGCAGGAAAAGTCCGGTTCAAACGGCGTGATCTCCTCTGCGAATACTTCCGCAAGATCACATGCCAGTTTTTCCGCCTTCTCTGCCTCTGCCGGATCTGCGTAAATCAAAGACAGCTCACATTCTCTCGTAATCGCGTTGTCTTTTGTACCACCCGCAAAGTTTACAAGAAGTCCGTCTGTATTTTTCAAAAGATAATCTGCCATACGCGCCATTAAAAGATTGGCGTTCTGACGTTCTTTATCAATATCTGTTCCTGAATGTCCTCCCAAAAGTCCTTCTGCTTTCACTTGGACTAATGTGCCTTCTGCCTGTACTCTTTCGATCTTTCTCGTAAGCTGTACCCGAAGTCCTCCTGCACAGCTTACTGTTGCAACGCCTTCTTCTTCTGAATCCATGTTGATCATCGTACGCGCTGTAATCTGAGACTTATCAAGCGCCTGTGCGCCGTTCAATCCAATCTCCTCTTCTGTCGTGAACACGCACTCTACCGGCGGGTGCTCTAATTCTTCATCGTCAAGAACCGTCATCATCAAAGCGACTGCAACACCGTTGTCTGCTCCAAGCGTCGTTCCGTTTGCAGAAAGAACTCCGTCTTTCACAATAAGATCCAATCCGTCTTTTTCAAAATCATGCTCCACTCCCGCGCGTTTATCGCACACCATGTCAATATGACCCTGCAGCATAACCGGAGCTTTGTCTTTTGCCCCTTCGCTTCCGTCTTTTTTTATAATAACATTATTACTGTCATCCTGATAAACCCAAAGATTTCTGTCTTGCGCAAATTTCACAAGATAATCGCTGAGTCCTTTTTCATTCCCTGATCCTCTCGGGATCGCACTGATATCCTCAAAAAAATGAAATAATTTCTCCGGCTTACAGCCTGTGATCTTGTACTCCATAACAAATCCTCTTTTCTATTTAGTTATTTCCATATACTTTACTAAGTATAACAGATTTTTCTTAATTTTTCACCCATTTTTACATATGTTTTTCTTGACACATTTCCTCCTGTAAACTAAAATGGAGCAGTAAAAAGTAGTGTTACATTTCCGTCTTTTAACAGAATGACGGTTTTTATTTTGCGGGAAAAGCCCTGAGCATCCCATACAGAAGGAGGTGAGGTTATGGACTCTGGTGTCAGTTGTCATATACGCAGTCTGATTGAAAAAAATTACATAAAGAGAGGTATTTATCATGAACAAAGACATTTTTGTACAGCTTCTCCAGCAGCGTCAGTTCAAAGCTGTGAGAAGTATTTTAGATGTAATGAACGAAGTGGACATAGCCTCATTGCTGTCAGAGCTTGATGACAAAGAGCTTGCTCTTGCATTCCGTCTGATTCCCAAAGATAAAGCTGCAGAAGTATTTGCCAATATGGAAACTTCCATGCAGACTTACCTTGTAGAAATGTTTTCTGAAAAAGAACTGAAGGAACTGCTTGACGACTTGTATATGGACGATACTGTTGACCTGCTTGAAGAACTTCCGGCTAACCTTGTCAACCGGATCCTGGATACCGTTTCTCCGTCTGACCGAACGCTGATCAATCAGCTTTTGAATTATCCTGAAGACAGCGCCGGAAGCATCATGACGACCGAATACGTTGACATACGCCAGACAATGACGGTTGCACAGTCTATGGCGCATATTAAAGAAACCGGAATTCATAAAGAAACGATTTATACTTGTTACGTTACAGACAGAAGAAAATTGATCGGTATTGTCAGTGCAAAAGATCTGATGACGACAGACGATAACGTTCTGATCAGCGAATTAATGGAAACAGAGATCATCTCAGTCGGAACCCATATGGATAAGGAAGACGTAGCTCAGCTTTTCAGAAAATACGATCTTCTTGCACTTCCTGTGCTGGATAAAGACGGACTCATGGTCGGAATCGTCACTTTTGACGATGCCATGGACGTTATGGTCGAAGAAGCAACAGAAGACATTACTAAAATGGCTGCCATCAATCCTAGCGAAAAGACTTATTTTAATACGTCTACTTTCGCTCATGCAAAAAACAGGATTCCCTGGCTGCTTATTCTTATGTTTACTTCCATTGTTACAGGTACGATCATTACCAAATATGAAGACGCTTTTGCGGCGATCCCTTTGCTTGTATCCTTTATCCCAATGCTGATGGATACCGGCGGAAACTGTGGTTCACAGAGTTCAACATTGATCATTCGCGGACTTGCGCTTTCAGAAATTCATTTCAAAGACATTTTTAAAGTTATTTTTAAAGAATTTCGTATCTCTATTATCGTCGGAGGCGTCCTCGCCCTTACAAACGGAATTCGCATCCTGATCCAGTATCATAATCCGAGTCTTGCTTTTGTCATCGCGCTGTCGCTGACCGCAACTGTTATCATCTCGAAACTGATCGGATGCATTTTGCCACTGCTTGCAAGTAAAGTTCATCTTGATCCGGCAATTATGGCTTCTCCGCTGATCACAACATTAGTAGATACATTTTCTATCTTAATCTATTTTAATATTGCAACATTAATGTTTCACTTATAAACTCTGTTTTTTAACGATCAACAATCACCGGAAGTTCCAAAAAGCACATTTCGGAATTGTAAGCAGTCGCCAGGTTCTCGGGCAAGCCCGGACTTCGGCTCGCCGCCATTAATATACAAGAAGCAGGATGCCGATTCATCAAA
>OGRC01001577.1_pt1 | contig 14497 bp, 8 predicted proteins | sample 1553431 | NCBI WGS metagenome assembly OGRC01 (sample SAMEA2580064, study PRJEB22360) | human gut metagenome | biome: human gut; feature: human-associated habitat; material: faeces | place: Denmark | collected 2008/2010
TCTCCGTCATAGCGCACCTGCTGTTCCTGATAGCTGTGCATCAAGAAAATGGAATAGTCCATCGTCACTCCAAGTTGAAGTACCGCCGAGAGCGCCTTTGTTACATAAGAAATCTCGCCGAGGAAAATGTTGCTTCCCAAATTATAGACGATCGCCATTCCGATACTGAGCAAAAATAAAATCGGCACAAACGCAGATTCCATCGTCACTGCCAAAACCAATGTAGATAACAGTACCGCGATCAACACATAGATTGGTGTCTCTTTTTCAGACAACTCTTTTGTATCTTCCACTACTGCGGACATACCGCTTAAGAAACATTGCTTTCCTGAAAGATGCCTAATCTCCTTTACCGCATCCAATATCTCATCCGCAGAAGTTGTATCATCAAAGAAAATCGCCATCATCGTTCCTTTGTCTGAATTAAACACTTCATAGATCTCTTTTGGAAGCATGCTCTTTGGTATGTCAAGCTCCTTAAGTATCTCATCATCCCACTTTAAGGTATTGATATTAAACATCATGGTTCTTGATGCATTAGAATAATCCGTAACATGCACCTGCCCCTGAGTGAGCTTCCATATAAGCCACGTCTCGACTGTTCCAAACAAAAGCTCGCCTCTTTCGGCTCTCTCCCTTGCTCCCGGCACATTGTCAAGGATCCACTTGAGCTTAGTTGCCGAAAAATAAGCATCTATCACAAGACCTGTCTTTTTCCTAAAGTTCTCGGTAAGCCCCTTCTCCTTCAGTGAATCCGCATACTCTGCCGTGCGCCTGCACTGCCATACTATCGCGTGATAAACCGGCTCTCCCGTATTTTTGTCCCACACAATCGTGGTCTCTCTCTGGTTAGTAATGCCTATCGCACATATGTCGGCTGCCGTAGCCTGTATATTGGCCATTGCCTCCTTTGCCACCTCAAGCTGTGTGGCCCAGATTTCCTCTGCATCGTGCTCCACCCAACCCGGCTTCGGGAAAAACTGCGTAAATTCCTTCTGTGCCACGCTGCACATCTCGCCCTTCTCATTGAAAAGTATACATCTGTTGCTGGTAGTGCCCGCATCTAATGCCATAATATACTTTGCCATGTAAAAATCCTCCAACCAATTATTCGGTACCTAAATACTACTATTATTATAGCATGATATTTAAGCTATTTCCATAAAATCAGTACTCACAGACTTCGATTTCAAGCATATGTCCTAAAATCTTTAATTCATCTGAACAATCTCCGTAAATCACCACAAAATGAGGCTCCCAGCCATCCTTTACACTTTGATTTACAATATCATAGCTCTTTTTGTCTGTCCTTACTACAATTGATGTTCCGCAAAACTGCTTAGGCTTGTCGAGAGCACTTCCTGTTGTGACAAAAAATCTAAAGCTTCCATCTGCTTTTTGTCCTACTCTGAACACTGTGACTTTGTCAGCCGCCTTACAGCCAAAGTCCATTACAGGGCCAATCTTTCTGTTCGGATGCACTCCGATTGTTGCACCTGTATCCTCTCTTGAGATAGAGCATGCAGCTGTTCCGCAATGCCAGAATGTAATGGTATTTTCACTCTCATCAAGAGACACCGGATCTCCGAAAAATACCGCCTGCTCAGATAATTTCATTCCAATATACATAGAGAGTGCTCCATATGTATCAGCCTCACAGCTTGCAGCAACACCCATATCATTTAGCATAGCAAGCACGCCACAAACAGGTGTTCCAAACGCGGTAAAGAAATCAGGCCAGCATCTTGAAGATAGTGCTCCAATATTATTTTCATCTACATACTCCTTATATGCCTTGCACAGTCTCGCAAAATCCTTTCGATTATTGTCAGGAGTCTTGTCAAGACCAACAGTACTCTTAGTCATTTTATCGAGATATTCACTGCACTCATCATCGGTATAGCCCTTTGCCATATCAATAAGCTCTCTCACCTCAATTGACTCAAGTGTTGCTCCGAATACCTTTTGCATGTCAGCATCCATTGCACGTCCAAATCCAAATCCCTGCGGTGTATGTCCGACTGAGGCAATCCTTAGATTTTTAAGCTCATTTTTAAGCCATGCTGCACGAATACAGGCACTAATTGTTTTCTTTGTCCTCTCTTCCTGTGGAGCTCCAAAGATATATTCAAAGTTACCATCCCTAAACGCAGCCAGTGCATTTCCTGCCGAATATGCTCCCGTCAATGAATTTAATCTCAACCGGCCTCCATCTATAACCGGCTCACGAAGTGTCCAAAGCAGTACCGGACACGAAAATCTTTTAAGAACCTCACTCGCATAAGCTGCATTTGCAAAGGTTATATTCTGTAAAATTATCAGGGATGGCTCTATTGTATCAAGAAAATTAGTTAAATCCTGAATTGATAAAAGCATTTTATCTGGTACAATTGCAGCATCCGTTATTGTATTTAATAAGTCTATTGATTTTTCAAATTCCTTCTGTGCGCTCTCCAAATGAAATGTCGGAACCCCGACCGGCACATATGCCACCTGAAATTTTGTCATATATTTTACCTCCAATAAAATTTTCAAAAACTACTTAACCATAAGCAGTATTCCTGATATAAAAAGTAATATGTAGGTGAGCTTCATAAATATTTCCTGGCTCATCCTCTTTACAAGCACTGAGCCTGCTGCCATTCCCGCTATCAAAAACGGAATCGATATGCATTGAGTCATAACAAGCCCTGCATTCCACATTCCCGCACATATATCCTGAACAAGTATCATCGAATTTAATATAATCCAAACAGTAGAAATAGTTGCTCTAAAGCTTGTCTTTTCCTTTATCTCATTGGATAAATACCCTATCAGAAGCGGTCCGCCTGACACAAACATACCATGAACTATTCCCGCACCAATAAGTAACAGCATTGATTTCCATGATGATTTTTCTTTTGTATCACGCTGCCTTTGCCCATATATGCTGTAAAACCCATGTATTGCAAGAAATATCACAAAAATACCCAGAAACTTGTATAATACTGCGTCATATCCTGCAAGTGCGTTCTTTAGAAAAAAGCCGCCAAAGATTCCTATAGCCATGACGATGACTACCTTTTTCAACTGCTTCCAGTCTACATGTTTCCATTGTGTAACAAAGACATACACTCCGGCAAGAATACCAAGCACATTTAATATCGGCTTAGCGACATCATATCCCACCAGAATTAGGCTTGGAGGCATTGCGAGGATGGTCCCCGCAAAGCCTGTAATGCCCTGAATCACATTTGTCAGAAAAATTATTATGTAAAATAAAACAGTGTTCATTTATTTGACTCCATATTTTTCTCTGATTTCTTCAAATATATCAGCAAACTCACTATTTTTTCTGTAGAAGGCAGGCGTATAGCCAAGCTCGGCTGATACTGTTATTTCTCCGCCGTGATACTCTTCGCCTGTCCACAAATGTACCCATTCATCCTGTGGCAGATACACATCCCATTCATGCTTATCCTGCTCATAAACAGGTGCTATCAGCATATCTCTTCCAAAAAGATACTCATACTGTATGTCATAAGCTTTCTCATCAGACTCATAATGCATGAACAAAGGTCTTTGCACCGGATGTCCACTGTCTGCATTCTCTTCAACAAGTGTCTTTGTATACGGTGCAAGCATCGTGTATACATCAACGAGTCTCGCCAGCCGCTCCATGGTATCCTCATCATCGTAATACTGAAAATTGGTATCCGGTCTGTTTCCCTCATGTGTCCTCATAAATGGTGTAAACATCGCCATCTCAGCCCATCTGAGAAACAGCTCCTTTGTACGAGTATTATCAAAAAGCGATGTATAGCCTCCAATATCACTATGCGTGAGCCCACATCCCATCATTCCTGCACTAAGTGCTCCGCAGATAACAGATGCGAGTCCATCATGTATTGTAAAGTCAACAGACTGATCGCCGGCCCACAGCAATGTGCAGTATTTCTGGCTTCCGGCACCTCCGGCACGCATGAAGTAAACCACATCTCCAAGCTTTCCTGACTCTTTTACTGCCTCATAGTTACACTTTGCCCATAGCACCGGCCAGTGATTGTGCTCAATCATAGGTGATTTGCCGCTGTATAAGCATATATCATCTGTAGGCAGATACTCTCCAAAGTCTGCCATCCAGCCATCAATGCCTATACCAAGTGTGTATTCTTTAATAATATCCTTAAACCACTCGAATGCCTCCGGGTTTGTGAGATCCACAACTCCACAATAAAATTCACCAAAATCCACGAGATAATCACTGCCATCTGCCTTTGTTGCAAAATAGCCTTTTTCCCTGCCTTCCTTATAGAGCTCACCATCATTTACCAGATATGGATTAACATATCCTAAAAATTTTATGCCATTTGCATTTATCTCTTTAATCTTCTTTGGCAGATCCGGATACATTTCCTTGTGATATTTCCAGTCCCATTGGAGTCTCTTTCCGAATGATGTCACTCTCTTTCCGCACCAATCCTGGCACCATATGCCAGCTACCTTGATGTTCTTATCAAGGGTCTTATCAAGCAATCCAAATGACCTTTCATTTCCACCCTGAACACCAATTATGAGCCCATTGTATACCCAATCCGGGAGCTTTGGCTGTCTTCCAAAATATGCTGTATGTCTCTCAAGCAGTTTGAGATATGTATCAGCACACTCTATACGGATCTGCTTAGGCACCTCCCAGATCTGCAGCTCATGAAAGCTGTCATTTCTGAAATCAAAATCAGCATATGCTGTTGAATCCACATGCAGATAATATTTATTTGTGGAAACAAAGGTTGGCTGTGGATAATTTGTGTTGTAATAGTCTCCTCCTGCCTTATTTTCTACATCCGAACGCCATGTAACGTAGGTTGTCTTATCACGTCCTACACCCGGTTCAGATGTCCAGATAGGAAAATTTCTTCCACGCAGATTAAAGTAAGACATCTGCTCACCGCAGCCATAGCATTTTTCCTCTTTATCTGCGGCTACCCTAAACCAGAATCGGTTAATCCTGTCATCCTTTTGTTCAAAATCAATGGTACACAGATTTTCGTCACATTTAATTTTCGCAATGATATAGCTTTCAAAGCATAGTCTGACTGTATCAGCTGTCTGAATCACATCTGTGAGCTTTAGTGGAAAACGCTCGGTAACATAATCTGTTATCTTGAAGTTACCTCTGTACATATCAACATCTTCCTGTCCTACTCCGACATAAATCATCGGTCTTTCTTTGCTATGCTCCAGAATCCTTTTTTCTCCCACAAAAAGCTGAAATTCATTATCATTTACTTTAATCTGCATTTAATAACCTCCCTAAGCTGTCTTTTTACGCTTGTTCATCTCTTTCACAATCAGAACAATTGTCTCAATCACAAATATTGCTGTTACAATAGCAATTCTTACTACATTTTTGTTCTCTGTTGCAATTCCTGCAGGCGAGAAAATGAAATACTCATATACCAGGAATGAAACAAGCCAGATTGCAAAAGCATTTTTATGCTTCCATGCTGTCATATCATAGCCATCATTTCTTGAAGCACTCTTGTCAAATACCTTTGTATTTGGTGCAATCTTGCTGCATACAAAGATGATTACAAGCATGATAACAAATGAGATAGCGTATATATACATATAATTAATTCCACTAACAGCATTTGTGAATGGTGTGTCAATATGTGGGAAGATAAACTTGTAGCATGCGTAGAATGCAATATGGAATATTGTTGCACATATTGCTCCAAGCTTAGAGCCCTTCTTTGAGAACATTCCTACAAGCACCATTGTAATGATAGGAATATTATAAAAACCTGTAAAGCTTCGTCCGAAATCATAAAGTCCTGTGCTAAGCACATCAAGGAATGGTGTAAAGATAATGGCAAATGCTGCAAAGCCCCATCCAATTTTCTTTGCAAGTTTTACTGTAGCTTCCTCTGAGAGATTTGGGTTAAAAATCGGCTTATAAATATCAATCATAAATACGGTACTAGCTGCATTGAGAAATGAATTATAAGTTGAGATAATTGATCCAAACAATGCTGCACAAAACAGTCCTACAGCCGGCCATGGCAATGACCTAGCTACAAGTGAAGGATATGCAAAATCCTTGCTTGTAAGACTTGGTACAAGTCTTGCTGCGATTACTCCGGGAATAACAAGAAGTAATGGTACCATCATCTTTAAAAAGCCTGAAAGTAAAACTCCCTTTTGTCCTTCCTTTAAGTTTTCAGCACCAAGTGCTCTCTGAATAAGTACTTGGTTAGTACCCCAGTAAAACAGATTTGCAAGCAGCATACCTGTAAAAATACATGCAAATGGTACAGGATCATTTTTTCCACCAATCGCATTGAGCTTTGCCGGTTCAGATGTAATAACATCCTTCACACCGACAATAAATCCACCTCCGCTTAATTTTCCAACAGCTATAAAACCAAATACGACTACAAGCACTGAGCCTAAAACAAGTAAAATTCCATTGATTGTGTCTGATACAGCTACTGCTCTCATACCTCCAAGTACGGCATATAGTGCACCAATAATACCTACAAGCACTATAAGAATTGTAAGTGCCATACCCTCGCTGATTCCAAATACTGTAGCAAAATCAAAAATCTGCTCAAATGCTATAGCGCCTGCGTACAGACATACAGGAATTCCGATTACTAAATATCCAATAAGAAATAGGATAGAAACCATACGGCGTACACCAACGCCATACCTCTCCTCCATAAACTCCGGCAGCGTTGTATATCCTTTTCTAAGATACATCGGCAAAAACACAAAAGCCATAATAATTGTGGCTATAACCGCTGTTGCTTCCCATGCCATGCCTGACATATTAGCTGCATATGACTGTCCCGACAAACCTACCAGATTTTCTGCCGACAGATTCGTAAGCAGCATTGAGCCTGCAATGAAAAAACCTCCAAGTCCATTTCCGGCAAGGAAATAACCCTTTGCCGTTTTCTGGTCATCGCTATTCTTCACTATCTTTCCTGAAATAATTCCAACCAGTGCTGTGAAAAGCACAAATGTCACCAAAGTAAATACTAAATGCTCCATAAAATCCTCCAATTTAATAGAAAAAATATACATCGATTTGTTGAAACTAACTATTCACATTCAATCTCTCACATGATATACTTTTTCTGAAAATTATTTCCCACGCAACCGAAAGTACAGTAATATGTCCAGTATTCAGTCTTTCGGTCACGTGGTTTTTTTAATAATAAAGTTCCTTATTCTCTCCAAGCAATCCAGGATATGCCCCTTGTTTTATCAATGGTTCTCTATCGGGATGTGCTATTACCCACTTATTTCTTTGCAAAAGCAGTCTCTCTTCTCCTATAGCAGCTTCATCTGCCCCTCCATTATTGAGTGGTGTATTGGTTCCCCGTGGAAGAATCACAACATTCTTAAATCCAATATCTGACACCCTGCATGGTGATAGATGAAGTGTCGTCTGGTACATCTCTATTGCTGTACCCTTTTCCACAAAAAATACCTTTGCATCTTCAATACGGTATGTATTGTCTTTTATCTCCCAGGTATGCCCCAGCACCAGCATAAAGTCAGTTACCGCTATATTGATTTCGCTGCCCTTATGGTACTCAAAACCATTGTATGTGGTGTTTCTGCCATTACAGTAGCCTATCTGTATAGGCATCTCTCCATATATACGATTTTTAAAAAACTCTGCTATATGTGTACGTTCAAGCTCTTCTACCGAAGCCACATATATATTTCCTTTCTCAGGAATTACAGTATTTTGTTCCATAAATGAGATAAGTTCGTTGCAATTGATATTTGAAATCACCCTTCCGTAGGTTTCAAAACATGGATCAGTGACACTGTATATAGTCACAGAATTTTTTTCATTCAAATGTTTTAACATATTTCCCCCACTTATCTTTGCATTGCCTTGACAGCCTTTATAGTAGCGCAGAAATCTTCTTTTCCAAAGCCAAGCTCCATTGCCTTGTCATATACCTGCTTTGCAGCGTTTTCTCCTTGAAGCTTTAATCCACTCTCCTTTGCCATATTCATGCAGATATTCACATCCTTGTACATGTTTTCAATCGAAAAGGCAGTGGTGTAATCCTCATTTTTGATTGGCACATTTTTGGAATCCAGATAAAAGTTCTGTCCACCGCCATATGAGATAGCTGTAGTATAGCTTTCTATATCTATTCCATATGCCCTTGCAAGTGTCAGCGTCTCATTTACACCATTTTGAATCTGTGATACAAGCGCGTTATGGCAGATTTTCATGACCAGACCTTTTCCGTTTCCACCCATCCTGATGATATTTTCTCCCATATAGGAAAGAATCGGCATAGCCTTCTCACACGCTTTTTCATCTCCACCGACATATATTCCGAGCTTTCCTGCAATAGCAGCAGGCTTCGATTTCACAACCGGTGCGTCCACAAACTCTGCACCCGTCTTCTTTACCATTTCAGAAATCTCCACAGAAACAGATGGATCTATCGTGCTCATATCAATACAGAGCTTTGTATCATCAAGTGCCGGTAAAACCTCCTTATAAATAGCCATCGAATGCTCTGACTTTGGAACCATTGATATAATTACGTCTGATTTTTCTGCCAGCTTAAGCGAACTGCTGCAGCCGATTGCACCCTTGCTCTCCAGTAGCTCTACCTTCTCCTTTACGAAATCAAATACATATACCTCATCATCATGCTTCTTCACTATATTCTCACTCATGGACTCCCCCATGATTCCGAGTCCTACAAATCCAATTTTCATTGCTTACAAACACCTCCCTGTTTCATCTATTCTGTAACTGTATTATCCCATGCATTCTGGAATGTCTCAAGTCCCTGTCTGGTATATGCATGTTTGATACTGTCCTTGTATACTGCAAGGCCTGTTGTAACGATATCTGCTCCTGCAACCGCACAGTCTACAATCTGCTTAGGTGTACGGATAGCCGCACAGATAATCTGTGTCTTTCCCTTATATCCGTAATTGTCATAGATATCTGAAATAGCCTGAATGTACGCTTTACAATCCTCTCCATTTGCCTCTTTCCAGCCGATGAAAGGTGAAACAAAAAGCGAATTATTCTTTGCCGGCAGAATAGCCTGTGCTGGTGAGAATACGAGTGTCACATTTGTTCTGATTCCCTCTGCCTCGAGTCTTCTTGCTGCCTGAATACCGGCCTCTGTGCACGGAATCTTGATAACAAAGTTGCTGCAGATAGCTGAAATCTTTCTTGCCTCTGCTACCATCTCATCTGCATCATCAAGGTGTGGGTTGATTTCAACCGAAATAGGGAATTTCTCGTATCCCTCGATTCCTTCCGCCTTAACCCAGTCTGCCATCTCACTGATTACAGTAAGGAAAGGCTTTCCGCTTACCATTATGTGGCGTGGATTTGTTGTCACTCCATCAATACCAAATGTATGGTAGGCCTCCTTGATTTCTTCGATTTTTGCACTGTCCAGAAAATACTTCATGATTGTTTCCTCCTTAATATTTAGTTAAATTTGTTAATTAATTGTTGTAAAAAATATAAGCCGTTATGTTTTTCTCTTGGCTTCTGTTTGTATTATATTACTATAGCATTGACTTTTCAATAGTATATAACGTTGCAAAAGCATTTTCGGCTATTTGTTTAAATTTATTAATCATTTTTTGTGCAATATGCAATAGCCATAAAAAATAAGCAGATAAAACTACTTTTTATTATAAAAAACCACCCGGAACTTTTTTTGCGTTCCGAGCGGTTTTTTAGTTAATCCTGTGATTGTACAGCTCTATCCTTATATGTCAGCTATTATTATCTACTTGCTACAGCTCTTCCTCTACCATGCTCTTCTCTCTGTTGAACGCATCATAGATACATGGAATTACTATAAGCGTAAGGATGGTTCCGTATACGAGACCTCCTATTATTGCGATTGCCATCGGCTTTATCATATCTGAGCCATCTCCGATACCTATCGCCGATGTAAACATTGCGAGTATGGTGGTCATCGCTGTCATCAGTATTGGACGAAGCCTTGTACGGCCTGCGTCTATGATTGCCTCATGCTTGCTCATGCCCTCTCTCCTGGCCTGATTGATATAATCAATGAGCACGATTCCATTATTTACAATGAGGCCTGCCAGCATGATAAAGCCAAGCATTGATATGATTCCGAGCTCATTTCCCGTGATGAAAAGAGCTATAAAGCCTCCTGTAAACGCAAGAGGTATACAGAACATGATAATAAACGGTGAAAGCAATGACTGGAACTGCGCCACCATGATAAGATAGATAAATATCACTGCAAGCACAAGCATAAGTCCAAGCTGACTCATTGACTCATTTATTGTCTCATCCTCGCCCTCCATGTCTATTGAATAGCCATCAGGAATGCTAAGTTTATCAATTTTAGATTTAATTTTATTGCTTAGTAATGTTACATTATGGTTTTCATCAACCGCACCTGATACTGTAATATATCTTGTCTGAGCATCTCGATGAATGGTACTCAGTGTCTGTTCCTGCGAAATAGTGCAGATATCACTGAGCGGAATCTCCTTTTCACTGCCATCATTATCCTTATAGGTAAATGTAAGGTTTTTGATGTCGTCCACAGTCACATCAGACTGCTCTGCGGATTGTAAGTATACCTCATAGTCCTTTATGTCTGTCGTAATGGTTGTTGCGCTCTTTTGAGATGATATCTCACCGGATACGAGCTGGTATACCTGAGCCACCGTATAGCCATACTTTGCTGCTTTTTCCTTATCCACAGTTATCTTAAGCTCATTGATTGTATCTCCAAGACCGTCATCTATATCTGTCACTCCATTTGTGTCCTTAAGGATATCTGCCACATCACCTGCAAGCTTCTGCAGCTTGTCTATATCATTACCCTTAATCCTGACAGAGAGACCACTTCCGAAAAACTCTGATGAGTCCATAGCTTGTGAAGATGCTGTTACCTTGCAGTCCAGATTCTTTGTGCGTTTTTCAATTTCATCTATTACCTTATCCGATGAAACATCCGACTTCTCATCAAGCAATATATACATGCTCACACTGTTGCTTCCTGAGCTCATCAGGTTCATGGTCGAGCTGCCGCCTGCTGTAGCTCCTATTGTGTCTATGCCCTTTATATCAGATATTTTGTCCATAACCTTATCAGACAGCTCTGTAAGCTGCTTGAAGTCGAGCTTTTCGTCATCCTTTGCCTCTATGGTAAGTGAAATCTGATTTGACTCCATGTCCATATCCATAAATGTCATTCCCCTTGACATGCAAAGTGCGCCACTGCCGACTAAAAGCACTACTGCCGCAATAAATACCACCGGCTTAAATCTAAGACATATGCCGAGCACATTTCCATACCAGTCCTTAAAACGGTCAAACCATGGATGCTTTATATCCTTCGTCTTTTTGAGCATGCCTGAAGCAATTGCCGGTACAAATGTAAGTGCCACTACAAGAGATGCCATAAGAGTAAATGCCACAGTAAGTGCCAGGTCTACAAAGAGCTGTCTCGTGATTCCATCAGTAAAAATGATTGGCGCGTACACACTTACCGTGGTAAGTGTAGATGCAAAAATGGCTCCTGCTACCTGATTTGCACCCTCAACAGCCGCCTTCTTTACCGAATATCCCTCTCCCCTTAATCTGTAGATATTCTCGATTACTACGATTGAATTATCCACAAGCATTCCTATTCCAAGCACAAGTCCCGACATAGAAATGATATTTAAGGTGATATCCGTAAAATACATAAGCACCACTGCCACAATAACCGATAGCGGTATAGATGCTGCGATAACAAGTGTTGGCTTTATATCCTTTAAGAACAAAAGCAATACGAAAATGGCAAGTATTGCTCCCACTATCATATTCTGCATCACACTTTTTACAACCATGTCGATGTATACGCCCTGGTTCATAAGCACTGTGGTGTGTAATCCGTCATTTTCCTTTTCCAGCGAATCAAGCTTGTCCAAAAGACGGTCTGTGACGTCTCCTGTAGAGTAGCCGGTCTGCTTCTCCATGGAGAGCATTATTCCGGGATTACCGTTGACTATCGCATATGTCTCATCCGAGTTGTCAGTCATCTCAACATCTGCCACATCACCGACATGAATAGGAGCTATTCCATCAAGCTTCATATCCATAAGCACCAGATTTGTTAAATCATCAATTGATTTTATCTCATCTCCCACCTGTACTATGTACTGCGTGCCATTTGAATCATTTACATAGCCTGCAGGCATATCAAAATTCTGAGCGACGAGCAGCTGAGAGAGCGAGTCAATTGTTAAAACTGCATTTAAGTTTGACTTGTCAAGTGCATCATCCTTACTCTTTTCAAGCTCCTTCTTTGAACTGTCAAGAGATGCCGCTGCTGTTGCAAGCTGTGCTGACTGCTGTCCTATGCTTATAGAGCTGATGGCTGCCTGACTGTTTAGATTATCATAGGCATCTAAAAGTGCTGTCTCTCCTTGTGCTATCTGGTCAAGCCCGCTTTGGCACTGCTCTATACCTGTATTCACCTGAATGAGAGTCTGTGCTATCGCTGACGCTGCCGCAGGCAGATCATCTGCTGTGTTTACAGTGATTCCAAGCGCCGAGAGACCTGAAAACTGTGTTGCAATCTGCTTATCAACCTGCTCAAGCTGTGCTTTAAGTGCTGTGCCCGCTTCACCCGGTGCATTTGCGCCCTCTTTGAGTGACGGAATTGTCTTTGTATATGTATCACTATTCATGAAGTCTGAAAGAGCTGACTGAATTGTTTCAAGCTGGCTTTTCTGCTCATTTAAGCTTGCAAGAGTACTCTCTAGCTGAGTCTTCTGCTCTGCAAGCTTTGCCTTTTGCTCCTTTAGCGTATCCACTCCCGCGCTCATCTGATCCGATGCAGATGTGATCGCGTTTTGTCCGCTCTCTATCTTTGCGCTTGCATCATCCATCTGACTTTTTGCATCGTCAAATTTCTTTGAAACGGCATTATTTATTTTCTCATTGAGCGCATCTATCTTGGCCTGATTCATCGTGACCTGTATCTGCTCGGTGAGCTCACCTGTCGCAGTCACTGATGCGACTCCCTCCGTACTCTCAATTGCAGGCTTAAGTGTGTTTTCCACAAAGTCGGTGATTTCCGACTTGCTTTTCCCATCCATATCCACAGCAGTCATCATGATTGGAAGCATGTCCGGATTTATCTTCATAATGGTCGGAGTACCCACTCCATCCTTCCAGCCAGCCTTGACCTGATCTATTTTCTGCTGCATCTCTATCACTACAGAATCCATGTTGGCATTCTGCTCATACTCGCATGTCACCAGAGAATAGCTGTTATATGACATTGAGCTTACGTTTTTGATATTGGACGTAGTTGCCATAGCTGCTTCAAGCGGCGCGGTGACATCGCTCTCCACCTCCTGTGGACTTGCTCCCATATCTGTTGTCACTATAAGTGCATACTGAAAGCTCATATCCGGCAGCAGATCTGTCGTCATCCTGCCAAGTGATACAACACCGAGTACTATTACCAGCAGTACTCCTACAAGTACAGTAAAAGGCTTTTTTACACTATATCTTGATATCATCTGACCCCTCCTTCTTCTTTTCCTTGATAATATCCTGCCTTAGTTTGATAGACATTGTGATTACTACGATTTTCACAATAAATTTAATTCGCTGTTATACTTTTATTATACAATGTGGCGGATTGCAACTCAATTGGTTTATACTTTTTTAAGAGTTTTTGACAATAAAAAGACACCCAATTATACGATTAATATAATTCGATGTCCTTAAATGTCTTTAAATATCTTTTAATATCTTTTATTTATTTCAGCTTCAGATGCCCTCTTCCTCTGTCTCATCCTCATCATCATTGATACCTGCAACAGCACTTGTAACAGCTCCGATTACAGCGACAAGTGCAAAGATGATAACTAAAAAAATAACTATAAAGAATGCTACTAAAAAACCTGTATCTGTCATATAATTTACCCCCATAGCTGTCTCACAGCTTCTTTAAAATATAGTTTTAGTTTAACACACTTGTCTGTAAATAACAATATCGTAAGGGGCTAAATTATTGACTAAATATTGACTAAAATATTGATTTATGAAATTGCTCAGTCCTTGATCTGCATACCGTTTGCATCCATATGATAGCCTTCTGTCATGATCAGCTTTGATACCGGAACTATCTCATAGCCCATTTCCTGCAGCTTCGTGAGCATCTCATCGAGTGCCTGCGAGGTGTATTTTGCGCCAAGATGGCAGAGTATTATCGAACCGCAATCCAGGCTTTTGTGATTGCACACTGTATCTATAATGTTTTGCACACCATAGTTTTTCCAGTCGAGCGAATCCACATCCCACTGGATTGGATAATAGTCACAGCCATACACTGTGTCAATCAGTTCATTGTTGTACGAGCCGTATGGCGGTCTGAATACCTTCATATCCTTTCCGGTCAGCTCCTTGACCTTTTTGTGCACATCCATTATCTCCGTCTTCATCTCGCCTGCC
>OGRC01001596.1_pt1 | contig 14334 bp, 10 predicted proteins | sample 1553431 | NCBI WGS metagenome assembly OGRC01 (sample SAMEA2580064, study PRJEB22360) | human gut metagenome | biome: human gut; feature: human-associated habitat; material: faeces | place: Denmark | collected 2008/2010
GGAGCCAAGAGTAGGATGTCCACGTTGTGGGCCATTTCGCCCGCGATTAACGCTTCCGTAGCATTGCACTCCTACGCTCCGGAACCATCTGGGAAACATACCCGCCCAGCTGACTATCCGGAGAGAGGAAATCCAATGTCTCTAAGCAAGGGAATACAATCCGCTGCGGCCGCCGCCCTGAGCGCGGCCATGCTGATCGCCTTGGCAGCCTGTGGCACGACTGACAGCACCGACACCGCAGCCAAGAGCGGCGATTCATCCAAGGACTCGTCCAGCACTTCGATTCAAGGCTTCGACACCAGCAGCATCCAGAAGGACGACGAGATAGCCGCACTGCTGCCTGATTCCGTCACCAGCGACGGCACGCTGACCGTCGGCGCCGATACCTCTTACACTCCGGCCGAATTCCTGGCCGAAGACGGCAAGACCCCGGTTGGCTTCGACGTCGACCTGTCCAAGGCCATCGCCGCCGTATTCGGCCTGAAGGAAGAAACCATCTCCTCTACCTTCGACTCCATCATTCCGTCCGTGGGCTCCAAGTACGACCTTGGCATCTCCTCCTTCACCGTGACCAAGGAACGCATGGAGGCTGTGGACTTCGTGACCTACTTCAAGGCCGGTTCCACGTTCGTGGTGCAGAAGGGCAACCCGAACAAGGTCGACACGTCCGATCTGTGCGGCAAGAAGGTGGCCGTGCAGACCGCCACCATGCAGGAGACCGCCGCCAACAAGATGGCCAAGCAATGCAAGGCCGATGGCAAGGCGGAGATGGACGTTATCTCCAGCAAGTTGCAGACCGATGTGACCACCAACGTCGTCACCGGCAAGGCCGACGTGTTCTACGCCGATTCGCCGGTCGCCGGCTACGCGATCGCGCAGACCGACGGCGAACTCGAAACGCTTGGCAAGACCGAAGGCATCGCCCCGGAAGGCATCGTCGTCAAGAAGGGCGACCAGCAGATGGACGAGGCCCTGCAGAAGGCCCTGCAGAAGCTCATCGACGACGGCACCTACATGAAGATCCTCAAGTACTGGGGTGTTCAGGACGGTGCCATCAGCAAGCCGGAGATCAACACCCCCGGCACCAACGAGTGAATGTCTCGGAACTTTTGCGTCCGTTAATACGCTCGTAGCAATCCGCTCTTAGGTTATGCCATAGCCACGTTTGGCTGGTTGATTTGGCTGGGTTGAAGAGAGGACTTGCCATGATGAGGAACCTGAAAGGTTGGGCGGCGCTCGCGTTGAGCGCGGCGATGGTCGTCTCGATGGGAGCCTGCGGAACCTCCGACAAAACGGATTCCCAAGCTTCCGTCGATTCGAATTCGTCGTCGACCACCGGTTACGACGTGTCCGGCGTGAAGAAGGACGAGAAGATCGCCAAGATGCTGCCGTCCTCCGTCACCAAGGACGGCAAGCTGACCGTCGGCATGGATACGTCGTACGCGCCGGCCGAGTTCCTGGCCGCGGACGGCAAGACGCCGGTCGGCTTCGACGTGGACATCGTCAAGGCGTTGGCGAAAACGTTCGGCCTCGAGGCGGATCCGCAGACGTCGAATTTCGATTCGATCATTCCATCAATCGGTTCGAAGTACGATATCGGCGTCTCGTCGTTCACCATTACCCCGGAACGCATGAAGGCCGTCGACTTCGTCAGCATGTTCAAGGCCGGTTCCACGTGGGTGGTCAAGAAGGGCAACCCAGGCAAGATCGACACGTCCGACCTGTGCGGATTGAAGATCGCGGTGCAGACCGGCACCACACAGGAGGAGGAAGTCAACAAGGGCGCCGAACAGTGCAAGGCGGACAACAAGCTTGACATCCAGATCCTGTCCAACAAGCTGCAGACCGATGTGACCACCAACGTCGTCACCGGCAAGGCCGACGTGTTCTACGCCGATTCGCCGGTCGCGGGTTATGCGATCTCCCAGACCGACGACCAGCTTGAGGCCCTCGGTGAGGACGTCGGCGTGACCAAGGAGGCCGTGGCCATCAAGAAGGGTGATTCCGACACGGCCAAGGCGGTGCAGGCGGCCATGCAGAAGCTGATGGATGACGGCACGTACATGAAGATCCTCAAGCATTGGGGCGTCGAATCCGGCGCCGTCGACAAGGCCGAGATCAACCCGACCGATTTGGGCTGATCGGCGCACTGACGCTGCGGGCGTAGGGGCATCGGACGTATATAGATCGATGCCCCTACGCTTTTTGCCGATTAACGTCGGCGTAGCATTGCGGTTTTATCGTGTGCCTTTGGAATACTGGACGTCTGATTGGCAAATGGACGATTACCGTTCAGTGGATGGGAAGAGAATAGAAGGAGAACCCACTATGTCGTTGAAATTCAAATCGTTTGCCGCTCTCGCGCTGAGCGCGGCCATGATGTTCTCCGTCGCCGCATGCGGCACCACGGATTCCGGTGACGCCAAAAGCGACTCGAAGGCGAAGAACACCACCGTTGGTTACGATGTGAGCACCATCAAGAAGGATGACGAGCTGGCCAAGCTGGCCGCTTCCGCGAAGACCGTCAAGGACGGCGAGCTGTCCGTCGGCATGGAACTGTCCTATGCTCCGGCCGAATTCTACGCCGAAGACGGCAAGACGCCGGTCGGCTACGATGTGGACATGTCCAAGGCCATCGCCCAGACGCTGGGCCTGAAGCCGAAGATCGTCTCCTCCATGTTCGACACCATCGTCCCGTCCATCGGCTCCAAGTACGATCTGGGCATCACCGCCATGACCATCACCGAAGAGCGTCTGCAGTCCGTCGACTTCGTAAGCTACTACCGCGCCGGCTCCACGTGGGCCGTGCAGAAGGGCAACCCGAAGAAGCTCGACACCTCCGACATGTGCGGCGCGAAGATCGCAGTGCAGACCGGCACCGTCCAGGAGGACGAGGCCAACAAGATCGCCAAGGGCTGCAAGGCCGACAAGAAGGCCGAAGTGATGTCCTACAAGCGTCAGGCCGAAGCCGCCACCGCAGTGGCCACCGGTAAGGCCGACGTGTTCTACGCCGATTCGCCGGTCGCCGGCTACGCGATCTCCCAGACCGACGGCCAGCTTGAGGCGCTCGGCGACGTTGAAGGCGTGGCCAAGCAGGGCATCGCCATCAAGAAGGGCGACCAGCAGCTCGACGAGGCCGTGCAGAAGGCCGTGCAGAAGCTGATGGATGACGGCACGTACATGAAGATCCTCAAGCATTGGGGCGTCGAGTCCGGCGCTCTCGACAAGGCTGAGATCAATCCGACCGACCTCAACTGATCTCATCAGATAGATAGAAAAAGGAAACAGCATCATGGCGAAGAAACAAGTCGACGGCGACGGCCTCGATATTCCCAATCGCATTAAAGCCTTGCCTGTCAAGCGTACGGGTCCGATCGTGGCGGCCATCATCGTCGCGCTCTTCGCCGCGATGCTGGTGCAGGCTTTGGTCACCAATCCGCGTTTCGAATGGAATGTGGTCTGGAAATACCTGTTCGACGAGAACGTACGGGAAGGCATCAAGTACACGCTGCTGCTGACCGTCATCTCGATGGTCATCGCCATCATTCTGGCGGTCATTCTGGCGGTCATGCGCAAATCCATCAACCCGGTGCTGCGCGGCGTGAGCTGGTTCTACATCTGGTTCTTCCGTGGAACCCCTGTGTACACGCAGCTGGTCTTCTGGGGTCTGTTCGCGGTGCTGGTGCCGCGTATCGGCGTGGGCGTCCCGTTCACCTCAATCGAATTCTGGAGCATTGACTCCCAGTCTGTCATCACCGCGTTCAACGCCGCATGGCTGGGCTTGGCCCTGAACGAAGCCGCCTACCTGGCCGAAATCGTGCGCGCCGGCCTCGAGGCCGTCGATCCGGGGCAGACGGAAGCCGCAAAGGCCCTCGGCATGAAGCGCACGCTCATCATGCGTCGCATCGTGCTGCCGCAGGCCATGCGCATCATCATCCCGCCGACCGGCAACGAGTTCATCGGCATGCTGAAGACCACGTCGCTTGTCAACGCCGTGCCGTTCACGCTGGAACTGCAGTTCGCCACCACGGCGATCGCGACCCGTCTGTACAAGCCGATTCCGCTGCTGATCGTGGCCTGCATCTGGTATCTGGTCATCACCTCCATCCTGATGGTCATCCAGTCGCGACTCGAAAAGCACTTCGGCAAGGGCTTCGACGCCCGCCCCGCCGGAGCCCGCGGCAAGCGCACGCCGCTGCCGGGCAAGACCTTCGGCGAACCCAAGGATGACGTCGACAAGCAGAACGAAGCCACGTTCGCGGGAATGACCGCGTGAGGGGAATGACCATGAGCGAAATCACAACCAACGAAATCGTTCCCGCCGTCAAGGCGACCCAGGTGCACAAGGCCTTCGGCAACCTGCACGTGCTCAAAGGCATCGACATGACCGTCATGCCCGGCACCGTCACCGTGATCCTCGGTCCGTCCGGTTCCGGCAAATCCACGTTCCTGCGTCTGATCAACCAGCTGGAAACCCTGACCGGCGGCGAGATCGACGTCGACGGCGAAATGATCGGCTACAAGTACGTCGACAAGGGCGGCGAACGTGTGCTGCAGACCCTGAACGACAAGGAAGTGGCCGAACAGCGTTCCAAACTCGGCATGGTGTTCCAGCGCTTCAACCTGTTCCCGCACATGACGGCTCTTGAAAACGTCATGGAGGCTCCGGTCCACGTCAAGCACATGGACAAGAAGGAAGCCCGCGAACTCGCCATTCAGGAGCTGAACCGCGTCGGCATGGGGGAGCGTCTCGACTACTATCCGGCACAGCTTTCCGGCGGCCAGCAGCAGCGCGTGGCCATCGCCCGCGCGCTTGCCATGAAGCCGGAGATCATGCTGTTCGACGAACCGACATCCGCGCTCGATCCGGAACTCGTCGGCGAAGTGCTCAACGTCATGCTCGACCTCGCCAAGGAAGGCATGACCATGGTGGTCGTCACCCATGAGATCGGCTTCGCGCGCGAGGTCGCCGACCAGGTGGTGTTCATGGATGGCGGCGTGGTCGTCGAACAAGGCGGTCCGGAAATCATCGACCATCCGAAGGAGTCGAGGTTTAAGGACTTCTTGCAGCACGTCCTGTAGCAAGTAAGGCTGTCGTACTGCCGTAAATTCCCAATCCACTGACGTCAAGCGTCCGCAGACGTCCGGTGGGTTGGGTTTTCTTTTTGCTGCCGACGATGGGCGCGTTGCGTGCGCCACTGGTTCGCACGATTTCCCTGGGGGAGTGGGATTTCGCATATATGGCAAAGATTTGTAAGGACGCGCGGCTTGGTTTCATGATTGACATCCTTACCCGATAGGCTAAGGAGCTATGTGTGGAATCGTAGGATATGCAGGAAATGTTCGGACCGCGTGCGGCAAGCCTTTGGAGGTGTGTCTCCAAGGACTTCAGCGATTGGAATACCGCGGATATGATTCGGCCGGCGTGGCGCTGACGGCGCCTGGCATGGAGCGTGTGGCCGTCCGTAAGAAGGCCGGACGTCTGGCCAACCTGGTGCAGGACATCGAACGTGATCCGATGCCGGACGCCACCGTGGGCATCGGCCATACGCGTTGGGCTACGAACGGCGTGCCGAACGACACTAACGCGCATCCGCACACGTCGCGTGACGGCAAGGTCGCCATCATCCACAACGGCATCATCGAAAACGCGTCCCAGCTGCGTCTCGACCTGCAGACGGAGGGCTATCGTTTCGTCTCCGAAACCGATACCGAGGTCGCGGCGAAGCTGCTGGGCAAAATCAGCGACAAGATCATCGAGGAAACCGGTAAGCCTGACCTGTTCAAGGCCATCCGCCGTCTGGCCCGCATGCTGGAAGGCGCGTTCACCATCCTCGCCACGGACGTGCGACAGCCGGACATCGTGGTTGGCGCCCGTCACGATTCGCCGCTGGTGGTCGGTCTTGGCGAAGGCGAGAACTTCCTCGGCTCCGACGTGGCCGCGTTCGTGGCCTACACCAAGCGCGCCATGGAAATCGACCAGGACCAGGCCGTGATGGTGTCCGCAGACAAGGTCGTCGTCTCCGACTTCATGGGCAACATCGTGCCCGATCCGAAGACCTACACCGTGGATTGGGATGCCTCGGCTGCCGAAAAAGGCGGCTGGGACTCCTTCATGGACAAGGAGATCCACGAGGATCCGGCCGCCGTGCAGCGCACCCTGCTGGGACGTCTCGACGAGAACGGCAACATCAACCTCGATGAGGTGCGCATCGACGAGCATGATTTCAAAGCCATCGACAAGATTATCGTCATCGCCTGCGGCACGGCCGCGTACGCGGGCATGGTGGCCAAATACGCCATCGAGCATTGGGTGCGCATCCCCGTGGAGGTGGAGCTCGCGCACGAATTCCGCTACCGTGACCCGATCCTCACCCCCCGAACGTTGGTGGTGGCCATCTCCCAGTCCGGCGAGACCATGGACACGCTGATGGCGTTGCGTCACGCCCGTGAGCAGGGCTCCAAGGTATTGGCCATCTGCAACACGCAGGGCGCATCCATTCCGCGCGAATCTGACGCGGTGCTCTACACCCACGCCGGTCCGGAAGTGGCGGTCGCCTCCACCAAGGCGTTCGTGGCGCAGATCACCGCCGCATACGTGCTCGGCCTGTATCTGGCCCAAGTCAAGGGTGCCATGTATCGAGACGAAATCGCCCAGACTTTGGAATCTCTGAAGGACATGCCCCGCAAGATCCAGTGGGTCCTCGACACCCAGACCAAGACCGTGCAGGAAGCCGCCAAGCAGATGGTGGACGCGAAGTCCTTCCTGTTCCTCGGACGTCATGTGGGGTATCCGGTCGCCATGGAAGGCGCGTTGAAGCTCAAGGAGATCGCCTACACCTTCACCGAGGGCTTCGCCGCGGGAGAGCTCAAGCATGGACCGATCGCGCTGGTGGACGAGGGTGAGCCCGTGGTGTTCATCGTGCCGCCGCAGCGCGGCCGCAATGTGTTGCACGCCAAGGTGATCTCTGGTATCGAGGAGGTCAAGGCTCGTGGCGCGTACATCATCGCCGTGGCCGAGGAACACGATCCGGACGTGGAACGTTACGCCGACGTGGTCTTCTGGCGTCCCGCATGCCCGACGCTGATGAGCCCGCTGGTGGACGTGGTGCCGCTGCAGCTGTTCGCCATGGATATGGCCAAGCTTAAGAACTACGACGTGGACAAGCCGCGCAACCTCGCCAAGTCAGTCACCGTTGAGTGACGAACGCAGGCACCGTTACGTGCTCGAGGAACCTCATATTCCCTTCGAATATGAGGTTCTGTACGAGGACGAGAACATCATCGTCATCGACAAGCCGCATTTCCTCGCCACCACGCCACGCGGCATGTGGTATCGCGAAACCGCGCTGGTCCGGTTGTGCGAGCGGTACGACGAGCCGAACATCACGCCGGCGCACCGTTTGGACCGACTGACCGCAGGCGTCGTCGTGTTCGTACGTAATCCGTCTGCGCGAGGCGCGTACCAGATGCTGTTCCAAAATCGCAAAACCGTCAAAACCTACGAATGCCTGGCACCGCTCGCCCCGACGCAGCGGCCGCGATATGGAACGGCGGTGCGCATCGACCGGCACCTGCCGTTTCCGCTGGTACGCAGGTCGCATATCAACAAGGATCGCGGACGATTGCAGGCGTACGAAAGCGCCGACGTGCCCAACGCGGAAACGCTGATCGAACGGGGAAGCGGCATCCGCTTCGTTGCCGGCAGACCGTACGTGAATTACACGCTGCATCCGAAAACCGGCAAGACGCACCAGTTGCGCGTGCATATGAATTCGCTCGGACTGGCGATATTGGGCGATGATTTCTACCCGGACATCGTGCAGCGCGCGTACGACGACTTCTCGCAACCCTTGGAATTGGTGGCGCGCGAACTGCGATTCGATGACCCGCTCAACGGCGAGCCACGTCGATTCGTATCGCACGTGCCGTTGGGCGCGGGCTTATAGAAACCTACGATTTTGGACATTCCCCTATCTCGTCCGACACGCCCGATTATCATGGCGTTCTGTTGACTTGCCGGAGCGTTTCCGGCATCACGAGAGTAAGAGAGAACCAGGGGTAAAATCTCGAAAGCCGTCCGCGGCATCGCCGACATCTACAACGGCGCATCGCTGATCGTCCGTATCATCGTCGGCCTGATCATCGGCACCGTGCTGGCATTGACCATGCCCCACGTGACCTGGATCGGCGAATTCGGCACCCTGTTCGTGGCCGCGTTGAAGGCCGTGGCACCGATTCTGGTGTTCGTACTGGTGGCCAGCGCCCTTGCGCAGGGCACGTCGAAACTCGACCGCCGTTTCGGCACCGTGCTGTTCCTGTACCTGTTCACCACGTTCCTGGCAGCGGTCGTGGCCGTGCTGACCTCCCGTCTATTCCCGCAGACCCTGTCCTTGGGCAAGGCCGCCAAAGCCGACGTGGTGCCGCAAGGCCTTTCCGAAGTCATCCAGACGCTGCTGACCAACATCGTGGCCAATCCGATCCAGGCCATCATCGACGGCAACTACATCTGCATCCTGATGTGGGCCTGCCTGTTCGGACTCGCCATGAAGTCCATCGCCAACGAAAGCTCCAAAGCGTTCATGGCCAACGTGGCCGACGCCGTGTCCCAGGTGATCCGCTGGGTCATCAACCTCGCCCCGTTCGGCATCATGGGCCTCGTGTTCACCAACGTGGCCGACAACGGCCTGTCCGCGTTCACCAAGTACGGCAGCCTGCTGCTCCTGCTCGTCGGCACCATGCTGCTCATGGTGCTCGTGTTCGGCCCGCTCGTCATCTTCATCTTCCTGCGCCGCAACCCGTACCCGCTGGTCTACCGCTGCTTCAAGGAATCCGGCCTGACCGCGTTCTTCACCCGCTCCTCCGCTGCGAACATCCCCGTCAACATGCAGCTGTGCGAGAAGCTCGGGCTTGACAAGGACATGTACTCCGTGTCCATTCCGCTGGGCGCCACCATCAACATGAACGGCGCGGCCATCACCATCACCATCATGGCCATGGCTGCCGCCAACACGCTCGGCATCCAGATCTCCCTGCCGGCGGCCATCCTGCTGTCCGTGGTCTCCGCGCTCGGCGCATGCGGCGCGTCCGGCGTGGCAGGCGGCTCGCTGCTGCTCATCCCGATGGCCTGCTCGCTGTTCGGCATCAGCAACGACATCGCCATGCAGGTGGTGGGCGTCGGCTTCATCATCGGCGTCATCCAGGATTCCGTGGAAACCTGCCTGAACTCCGCGTCCGATGTGGAGTTCGCGGCCACCGCCGAATACCATGCCTGGCTCAAGCAGGGCCGTCAGCTGCCGGCCTTCATGTATTCCAAGAAGGAACGCGCCAAGCTCGGCATCGAAGCTTGATTGCGTACCGGCTTAGCCGCCGATGCGATATCGCAGGGAACCGCTTTGGAAGTTCGCTTCCGGAGCGGTTCTTCCGCATTCGGCGTATTTGGGTGGATATGGGGAGTCTTTCCAGGCTTGTGCGTGGCTTCCGCATGACCCGTATAATCTTATGGTGGTAATCGCAGGCGAAATACAAAACGGAGGTCCGTGGGCGTGGTGCTGAAATCGGCGAAACTGGTGAAGCAGCTCATCGCCATCTGCTGCGCGGGCGTCATGGCGGCCAGCGCCGCCGCATGCGGGGCCAATACGGACACACGCACACAGATCACCGTATGGTCGTGGGAGCCGAGCATGAAACAGGTCATCGCCGGCTTCGAAAAAGACAATCCCGACATCCACGTGGTTTGGAAGAACACCAGCGGTTACGACAAACTCAACAACGCCATCCAAGACGGTTACGGCATTCCCGACGTGGTGCAGCTGGAATATTACGCATTGCGCCAGTACGCGGTCAGCAGCCAGCTCGTGCCCATCACCGGCAGAACCGAAGGCTATGCCGATTTCTACACGCCCGGCACCTGGGCGTCGGTGCAGCTCAACGGACGGGTGTACGGGCTTCCCATGGACTCCGGCCCGATGGCCTTCTTCTATAACAACAGCGTGTTCGAACAGGTTGGCGTGGACGCGTCCAAGATCCGCACATGGGACGACTACTACGAGGCCGCCAAAAAACTCAAGAAAATCGGCGTGTACATCACCGCCGATTCCGGCGACGCCAGCTTCTACGACACGATGATCTGGCTCGCCGGCGGACGCCCGTTCTCCACGTCCAACGATGGCAAGAACGTGACCATCAGACTCACCGAAGATAAAGGCACCCGCGAATTCACCGAATTCTGGCAGAAGATGATCGATGAGGGTTTGGTGGCAACAAACCTCACGTCATGGTCGGATCGATGGAAATCGGCCGTGGGACAAGGCAAAGTCGCCTCGCTGTTCTCCGGCGCATGGCTGCCTTCGCTGCTCATGTCCGACATTCCCGGCGCGGCCGGCCTGTGGCGCGTGGCCCAGATGCCGACGCCCGACGGCAAGGCCACCACATCGGAAAACGGCGGTTCGGCCCTTGCCGTGCTGCAACGTTCCCGCAAACCCGAAGCCTCATACCGTTTCATCGAATACGCCTGCCACAATGCCAAAGGCATCACAACCCGCGTGGATGGCGGCGCGTTCCCAGCCGACAAAAACACCCTATCCGACTCGAAATTCCTCAGCAAGACCACGGTGACCGACGACCGTGGCATCGAAGTGCCCTATTTCGGCGGGCAGGAATACAACCGCGTGCTGTCCCAGGCCGCGGAGAACGTGTCGACCGGATACCAGTATCTGCCGTTCGAAGTGTATGCGCGCAGCGACTTCCGGTCCACGGTGGGCAAGGCCTACAAATGGTCGAGCCTGCTGCGCAAAGAGCAGAACAGGCTCAACATCATCGCCGCAGGCGGTCAGGTCTCCGACACCTCCAACATCGGCGATGCGTTGAAGAACACCGAATCGTCCGACCGCATCAAACTTAAGGGCGGCATAGCCCTATGGCAGAAGGACCTGAAAGAATACGGAGCCAACCAGGGCTTCACCATCCAATAGCGTCTGTGTAATTGGTTTAATCGATTGCGGCCTGCGGATAGCGCATTATCCGCAGGCCGTCGGTTTTCAGATTGCCGGGCTATGATCGCCGGTTCCCGTCGCTGGCTCTTGAATCAGCGGACGTTGCGGTCGTAGATGTGCCACATGCCCTTGAAAATCAGGTCCGGATCGTAAATGTCGATCATGTTCGTGCCGTCGGCGAATACGCGGCTCAATCCTCCCGTCGCCACCACACGGAAATCCTCGTCGATCTCCTTATGGAACTGCGCGATCGTGCGTTCGATGCCGCCGAGGAAGTTGTAGTACAGGCCCGCCTGCATGGCCGGTTTCGTGGACTTCGCCAGAATCGACTTCGGACGGGTGATCTCCACTTCCGGCAGCTGCGCCGTCCCTTCCCACAGTGCGGCCGCGGCGGTGCGGATACCGGTGGTGATCAGTCCGGAAATCACCGACGCGTCCGCGGTGACGTAGTTGAACGTGGTGGCCGTGCCGAAATCAGCCACCAGAATCGGCCCGCCATACTCGTAATACGCGCCCGCGCAGTCGGCGATGCAGTCCGCGCCCATGTTCTGCGGATTGTCCATGCGGATGTTGAGTCCCGTTTTGATGCCCGGTCCCACGATCATCGGATCGATGTCGAGGAACTTCACGATGCTCGCACGGAACGAATGCATGACCTTCGGCACCACGGACGAAATGATCACATCATCGACATCCGCCGGCTTGTAGCCGCTCAAAGCCAGGAACTGCGTGATCATCAGCCCGTATTCGTCGGACGTGTGGTTCGCCTTCGTGGTGATGCGGTACGTGCCCGCGATGCGCCCATCGTCGATGAAACCGATCACGACGTTCGTGTTGCCGATATCCACAGCCATCAGAAGCATGTTGCGTTCTCCTTCGCGTTTTGCGGAAGTTCCGTTGAAATATTGCGATTATTGCGATTGATACGGTTATTGCGATTCGAAAATGCTGCGGTTAGCGCCGTTCGCCGTCCGCACGCATGGCTGCGAGCTTGACAAGAATACGTTTCGCAAGTGCGTCCTTGCCCATCTTGCTCCATCGTTCGATGCTTGGCCTGTCTGCGGTTTCGCCCGGCGTCAGCACCGTCACCACGTTCGTGTCCGCTGCGAAACCGGCGCCGGGGGTGCGCAGATTGTTGGCCACCAGCATGTCGCAATGCTTGCCGTTAAGCTTCTTCGCCGCGTTGGCCTCAAGGTCGCGCGTCTCCATGGCGAATCCGCACAATGTCTGGTCCGGCCGCTTATGCTCGCCGGCCCAAGCCAGAATATCCGGATTCGACGTGAGCTCGAGCTCGATGCCGCTGCGCCCGTTCTTCTTGATCTTGTCCCGGGCCTGCTCGACCGGACGGAAATCGCCGACGGCCGCGGCCATGACGGTGATGTCCGTGTCCGAGAAACGGCTCGTCACCACATCGAACATATCCCGTGCGGTCGTGACATCGACCACATCCACGCCGACTATACCTACACCTCGAGCTATGCGTTCGAAAGCTCCAAGCTCTACGACTTCTCGGTGGCGGGCAGCACCCTCACCGTGACCAAGACCCGGGAGCCGAACACCTCCCTTACCATCAAGAGCACCGACACCCGCGCCTGCACCCTGACGCTTCAGGTGCCCCGCCAGACGCTGGCCAGCCTCACCGTCAGCACGACGAACGACAACATCACGCTGGACGGCGTTTCGGCCCAGACGGCCGCTCTGACCACCGATAATGGCCGCATCGAGGTGACGAACTTCAACGGCACCTCCCTGAGCGGCACCACCCGCAACGGCAAGATCACCCTGAGCGGCGTCACCTCCCAGAACGTGGCCGCCACCATCCAGAACAGCGGCACCCTCAAGCTGGAGAACATCTCCGCCAATGTCTGCAACGCCAAGGTCCAGAACGGCAGCATCACCGGCTCGGTGGTGGGCGACAGCAGCGCTTACGGCTTTGACCTCACCGCCGGAGGCGGCAGGATCCGGGTCTCTGACTCCAACGACCGCAATTTCCTTCTCAGCGGCAAGGATGCTCTGCAGCAGAATGCCGGCGCGCCCCAGAAGCTGAGCCTCGCCACCCAGAACGGCGACGTGGATGTGGAGTTTGTCCGCTAAATCAATCAAAAAATGCCTGTGCAGCAGATGCCGCACAGGCATTTCTTTTTTACCCGGCAAGGGCGTTGAAGCCCATGACCACCACGCCGAGGATGACGAGGATGATACCGGTGGCCCGGTTGAGGGTCTTGGCGTCGGCCTTGTTGGCAAAGACGGCTGCGATGCGCGCCCACAGCAGGGTGAAGACGACGCAGAGCACCCAGACGTACCAGTCCGGTGCGCCGCCAATGGCGAAATGGCTGACCGCGCCGGTGAGAGCCGTGAAGGTCATGATGAATACGCTGGTGCCCACAGCAGTCTTCAGCTCGTAGCCGAGGACGCTGGTGAGGATGAGGAGCATCATCATGCCGCCGCCTGCGCCGATAAAGCCGCAGATGAAGCCGATGAGGATGCCGCAGACGATGGACTGGATGGCCCGCTTCTTTGCGCTGACCCCCTGCATGGCCTCTTTGGTGGTCATAACGGGCCGGACGATGAACTTGATGCCCAGCAGGAAGGTCATGAACACCGAGAAACTGCCCATCGTGGCCGAGGGGAGCAGGCTGGCCACCCAGCTGCCCACCACCGTGAACACCAGCACGCTCACCATCATGATGAGGCCGTTTTTGATGTCGAGGTTCTTGTTTTTATGGTAGGTGTAGGCCGATACGGCGCTGGCCAGCACATCCGACGAGAGGGCGATGCCCACGGCCATATAGGGGTCCATATGCAGAAAGGTGATGAGCATGGGGCTGATGACAGCCGCCGCGCTCATGCCCGCAAAGCCGGTGCCGAGGCCCGCGCCCATGCCGGCGAAAAAGGTAACGATCACGGTAAATAAAACACTCATGTATCTCTCTCCAAAATTGCATCCAGATTTTTGTTCATAATGTCCATCGTCTCACAGAAGGCTTTCCGCTGGGCCTCGGTGGTGTTCTCGAGAAGCTTCTGGCCGAACTCCTCCTGCAAAGCGCGGCCCCGCACAATGATGGGCTGTGCCTTTTCGGTGCAGCGCAGCAGGGTGCGGCGGCGGTCGCCGGGGTCAGCCTCGCGGACGAGGTAGCCCTCCTGCACCAGACGGTCTACGTTCACCGAGACGAGGTTAGCCTTCAGCTTCCGCATCTCCACCACGTCGCTGGCGGTCTGGTAGCCGGGGTTATTGGCGAGGAACATCAGGATGTCAAAGGCCGTCTGGGTCAGGTGCAGCTTCTGGCACAGGGGTTTGCAGAGGGCGGCGTAGGCCGTGACGCAAACCCGACTCCTGGCA
>OGRC01001598.1_pt1 | contig 14315 bp, 5 predicted proteins | sample 1553431 | NCBI WGS metagenome assembly OGRC01 (sample SAMEA2580064, study PRJEB22360) | human gut metagenome | biome: human gut; feature: human-associated habitat; material: faeces | place: Denmark | collected 2008/2010
CCTGAAGGTTGTGTCCTTCACCCGGAATGTAGCTTGTTACTTCGATTCCGTTAGAAAGACGAACTCTGGCGATCTTTCTCAGAGCTGAGTTCGGTTTCTTCGGAGTAGCTGTCTTAACTGCTGTACAAACACCTCTTTTCTGCGGTGCAGATACGTCAGTCGCACGTTTCTTCAGGGAGTTGTATCCTTTCTGAAGTGCCGGTGCTGTAGACTTTTTCTCTGAAGTCTGACGACCTTTTCTAACTAACTGGTTAAATGTTGGCATTCTTTTTCACCTCCTATGAATTATTCGTTTCCTCATGACTCATGTCACAAGGGGCTGCGGATAATTATGTCATTATCCTTATTCGCGCACAAAAAGAACAATGCCTTTTCCTGCACGCTAGGTTAGTTTATTACGTTTTCCTCTGAAAGTCAAGGGATTTTCTAACTTTTCTGCACTTATAAAGCAACAATTCAGCTATGACAGCCCGGATTGACTGTTTCACAGTCTTTTCTAAACGGTCGCCAGCAAAAAGAACGGGGATACCGCGGTCACCTTCTCAGGTATTCCGCGGTTCCCCGCTCTCTGTCATATCACTTTTTCACCCATGAACCTAAAAACATCAATCTCAGAAATTATCTTTCCTGATTTCTCTTTCTAAATCCAAATACAGCTGCTGCTGCGGCAAGAAGCAATGCTCCTGCATATACAAACAAGTTTGTGCTGTCACCTGTCTGAACTGCCGAATTTGCTGCATTTCCATTTCCGCTTCCGCTTCCATTCTGACCGCCGCTTACATTACTGTCAGTGTTTCCACTGCCACTGCCGCTTCCATTTCCGCTTCCGTTTCCGTTTCCATCTCCGTTTCCGTCTCCGCTTCCGCTGTCAATCGGTTTCAGATTGCCGATTGCTGTATTCAATGTAAGTGTTGCCTGATCAACTTCATCCTGATCCGCATCCGCTTTTTCAAGAACAGCCTTTGCATTCTGAAGAGCTGCCTCAAACTCTGCTTTTCCTTCCTCTTTGTACTGTGTCAGGTCAAGCGCGTCTGCCTTCGCAACTGCCTCCTGCAATTTCTCTTTATTTACCTGCGGAGTCTGCTCTTTTTCATTCAAAGCATCCTGCGCATCTTTCAGAGCTTTTGTCATCTGATCCACATCATCCTGTGTACCTGCAAAAGTTCCTGCTTCGATATCTGCAAGAAGTTTTTCTGCCTCTGCCAGTTTTGCTGTAAATGCTGTTTTGGCGTCGTCATCTTTGTAATCATTCAAGTCTAATTCCTTCGCTGCTTTCACTGCCCCGTCCAGCTCTACTGTAGAAATCGGAGGAACCGGTGTTCCCGGGCTCTTGATATCGAACTTATCTAACTGTGGAGCTTTTGTATCGAATGCTGTGAGTACAAGGCATCCTTCACCTGCTGTTTTCACATTCAGTTTGAACTCTTTCGTATGTGTCGCATCTGCGCTGTTCGCACCTGCTGTCACTTCTCCGGCTTCGATCTTGCCGTCTTTCTCTTCCCATTTGAATCCGTTCTGAGCGCTTCCGCTTCTGTAAGACAATGTAACTGTATATTCTCCTGCCTGCGGAGCGTTATAGTAAAGTGTCAGCGTATCGCCTTTGTTCATCGAGTTGACGAACTTGCCGCCGCTTGCCCAGTCAGCTGCCTTCACTTCCATCTTCCACTGACCATCATCTGGATCTTCTACGTTCTTAAGTTCCAGTCTCTCTGCTTCAAGTGTCTTTGCATTTCCATCCATCGGGAATTCAAAGCGGTTGTCTTCTGCATACATCTCTTTTTCAAATGTAGCTGTGATCGTATGTCCGTTTGCCAAAACTTCTTCAAATATATATGTAGTTCTTGGACCTACAGATTTTCCGTCTACAACTACGTCCTTCACTGCATAGCCTTCGTTCGGTTTTATCTCAAATGTCTGAGAAGAACCTTCTTCCACTTCCACTGTTCCGCTCGGGGAGATTGTGCCCTGTTCGCCCTCTGCTACAGATGCAGTGATCGTGTATTTTTCCATCGGAACTTCTTTCGCTGTCACTTCGAATTTATCAAGGTTCGGAGATCCTTTGTCGTCTGCTGTAAAGATAAGCTCGCCGTCTCCTGCTGCCGTAATCTCTACATCAAACTCTAATGTCTCATACGCCGTTCCATTTGCAGAAGAACCATATATGTCTGCTTTGGATCCATCTTTTACATTCGTGCCGGACCAGTTCAGAGAGTTTGGTTTCTTTCCACTTGCTACTCTTCCACTCTGGTATGTTGCTTTGAACGTATAAGTTCCTGCTTTATCTGCATGGAACGGAACTTTAATGATGTTGCCCTGTTCAAACCAGCCGACTTTCTGTCCGTTGCTTGCCTTATCATCCGACACAAGGCGCACATGTTTGCCGTCGGCGGATGTTCCTTTATCTAAGGTAAAATATTCAGCTTCAAGCAGCTTTGTTCTTCCTTTCAGACGCGGCATAACAAATCTGTCTTCTTCTGTGTATGTATTTCTCTTTGTGAGACTGTTGATCGCCGCATCCAGTTTCGTACATGCTTCTGCATAATCCTGCGCTCCTGCATTTGTTTTCTCCAAAACAGCTTTTGCATCTTTTATCGCAGCCTGCAAAGCATCCCAGCTTCCGCTTGTATACTGTGCCTCATTATATCCGGCTTTCTCAATCTGATCTAATTTTTCTTTTACTTTTTCTTTCGTATACTGCTCAGAATCTGCGATCGTTACTGTCGCCGGATTGTTGAATCCAACAATCGTTCCGTTGCTCGGATCTGCAAGAACTGCCGTAAAGGAAAGATCACCTGTCTCTTCCGGCACTCTTCTCGTCTCAACATATGCCTCTGCTTCTGTCTGACCATCCGCAAACTTCAATTCCATATTTCCATCTGCGTTAAAGTGATTCTGCCAAGCGCTTCCCGGATTCACTTGGAACTGCACCGTAGCAGCTCCTGATGTGCCACCAATACGTTTTACCATAATCGGAGTCTTCGTGTTTTCATTTACACGGTAACTCGGATACTCGATCTGGAACATTCCTTTTCCGCCGTTGTTCAATACTAACGCTGCATCTACACCGATTGCCTGATTGCCTGTTCCTGTATTGACAATTCTCAATGTATGCTCGCCATCTTTCAGCGTATCAGACTCAAAGATTCTCTGCTGAAGTTTTCTCTTATCTGACTTTGTGCTAATTGTAGCAACTTTATTACCGTCGATATATACGTCTGCCGGACCATGATTCGGGTCAACCGTACCTACAAGCCACACTTTCGTACCTTTAAAATTAACTGTAGCTTCTTTTGTAGGCCCACACCACATACCTGTACCTTCAATAAACTGATCTCCTGACTCCTGCGTCCATCCATTTGCTGTAAACGATCTGTCATCAACAACCTGAAGACCTTCCGGTATTCCGTTCGGAGCTTCCATTCCTGCTGCCGCTTTATAAACGCCGACCTCACTGATCATCGGTACTTTGTTCTCGGCACTTTCATGCGCTGTTACTGTAATTCGAAGTTTGCTTGATTTCACCGGACTTCTGCGGCTAAGGCGTTTCGCACCAATCGTTGTTCCCTCGTCAAACTTCTTCCACTCGCCGTTCGCAGCCTGATACTCAACTTTGAACTTGCCGATTCTCTGTCCGAACTCAATCGACTCTTCAATAGATACAACATCAAATGTTGTTTCTTTCTTCAGGTCAATTTCAAGAGTTCCCGATTTTGTCTCATCATTTACCGTCCAATATGTATTGTCTTTTCCGTCCAATACGTTCTGCGGAGAATAGGTTAAATCATTTCCACGAACTTCTGTTGCTGAGATATCCGCATCTTTTGCGAGGTTTTTCTCAAACGTCTTCTTAATGGCTGTACCAAACTCTGTCACTCGTCTTAAGATTGCATCGTCAACTTTTCCTTTATCATTCGGAGGAACATTCAGAAGAAGAGGTGCGTTATGACCTACTGAACGGAAGTACATTTCTGACAGTTCTTCCATCGTCTTCGGTGTCTTCTTATTATTTCCCCAGAACCATCCTGATGTAATTCTCGCATCTGCTTCAGGAACTGTCCACTGATTTCCGTTCGGGAAACCTTTTGTATATCCGCCTGAAGAATTGCTGTTGATTGTATTTTGAGCCTTATCTACTGTCGATTTCGACCATGTTTCCTCTGCCGCAAATCCATTCTCATTTCCGATCCAGCGAACTGTTGTATAAGCTGCTGCTCCGAACAGCATACAGTCGTCATCATACTTACCTTCAATTCCTTCGTATTTTTGGATCGTATCGAACCATTTTTTAAAGTCGTATTCCTGATATCCGGCGCCGCTTCCTTTCGCGCCGTCCATCCATACTTCTTTAAAATGACCTTTATTTCCGTATTTCTCATTTCCAAGAATCTCGATCAACTGGTCATTATAATACTTATTATAATCCTTTGCATCCTGCTCTTTTACTTGATCCCAAGTCAAATTATTAACCGGGCGGTTTGTATCCGGTTTTCCATCATTGTTTGTATCAACAAATTCCACTAAAGCTTTACCTGACGCGTCCTTATATCCATAACTATCGTCATGGATATCCCACGGGGACAGATATAATCCCATGTCCATGTCATAGGTTGTACAAGCTTTTGATATATCAGCAAGAACATCACCTTTTCCGTTTTGATAATTCGTTGCTCCGGAAACATCATACTCTGTTGCATCACTTGCCCAAATACAGAAACCGTCATGATGCTTTGCTGTCACGATCAGTTTTTCAAACCCAGCTTCTTTCAATGTTTTTACAAGTGTATCTGCATCGAAATCTTCCGTCAGCTTAAAGATTTCATTCGGAGTTTTATTACCGTAACTTTCTCCCCATTCAACCTCATTAAACGTATTCGGACCGAAGTGACAAAAAGCTGCTAATTCTTGTTTCTGATACTCATATTGATTTTTGGATGGTATTGTCACATCCTTCTTCGGCGCTTCCGTATCGTTGTCTGTCAGATCACTCACTTTAACATACTCATCATTTCCGGCAGCTTGAACCTGCAGCGCCCCACCGGCTGAAAAAGCAGTCTGTGCAAGCATTCCGGCAGTCAGCAATAACGCCAAATACTTTCTCTTTTTCATAATTTTCCTTTCCCCTTTTACTATTTTTATTTTCATAGACTTATTAAGTCTATCATATTCCCACAAAATTGTCAGTAATTTCTCGTTTTTTTATCCATTTTTGTTATTTTTATCCAACACCCCTTATATTGTCAAAAGACAGTGTCTCCTTTTTCTGTACAAATTGCACTTTAAAGGGCTTCTTCTATAAGTTAAGATAAAAATAAATCAAGAATCTGATACATCTGCGCATTATGATAATCACCGGAAGTGTCAAAAGGCACATTCCGGGATTGTAAGCAATCGCCAAGGTCTCGGGAAAGCCCGAACTTTGGCTCGTTACCATTACAAAAAGACAAAAGAATCACAGAGAGTCCTTTTGATCTTCTGTAATTCTCTTGCCTTCTCTTACTTTACTTTTTCTCCCATGAACTTAAAAACGTCGTTCAGCACACTTATTTTTTCTGATTTTTTCTGCCAAGTCCAAACAGGACAGCCGCCGCTGCAAAAAGCAGTGTTCCCGCATATCCAAACAGATTTGTGCTGTCCCCTGTCTGAACTGCCGAATTTGACACATTCCCGTTTCCACTCTGACTTCCGCCTGCAGAACCATTTCCACCTGCACTTCCGCTTCCGCCTGCGCTTCCGCTTCCACCTGTATTTCCGTTTCCGCTTCCGTCACCTGTGTTGCCGTCTCCGCTTCCGTCACCTGTGTTGCCATCTCCGCTTCCGTCGCCTGTGTTACCGTCTCCGCTTCCGCTGTCGATTGGTTTCAGGTTTTCCTTCGCGGTATTCAGAGCGATCACCGCCTGATCGATCTCTTCCTGTGTTGCATCTTCTTTTGCAAGGACGTCTTTTGCTGACTGAAGAGCTGTATTAAATTCTGTTTTTCCTTCTTCTTCATATTTTGTCAGATCAAGCGCCTGTGCCTGATCGATTGCCGCCTTCAGTGCATCCCGATTCGGCTTCGGAGTCTGCTCTTTTTCATTCAAAGCGTCCTCTGCTGTTCGAAGCTCTGATGTCACCTGGTCTACTGTCTCCTGTGTTCCTGTAAACGTTCCGCTTTCAATCTCTGCAAGAAGCTTTTCTGCCTCTGCCATTTTTGCAGTAAATGCAGTTTTGGCATCGTCATCTTTATAGTTATCTAACGGCACATTCTTCGCATGATCGATCGCCGCCTTCAATTCCACTGTGGAAATCGGAGGGATCGGGATTCCCGGACTCTTGATTTCGAATTTATCGATCTGCGGTGCATTTGTTTCCGGGGCTGTAAATATAAGACTTCCTTCACCTGCCGTCGTTACATTCAGTGTAAATGTCGTCGTATGTGTTGCCGCCGCGCTGTCTCCTGCTCCTGCCGTCACACTTCCGGAAGCGATCTTTTCGTCTTTTTCTGCCCATGTAAGACCGTTTTGCGGATTGCCGCTTCTATAATATACCGTCACAGCATATTCGCCTGCCTGAGGCGCGTCATAATGAAGTGTGATCGTATCGCCTTTATTCATGGCATTTACGATCTTTCCGCCGCTTGCCCAGTCTTTCGCAGTTACGCCGCAGTGCCACTCGCCGTCTTTCGGATCAACGACATCTTTTATTTCAAACCGCTCTGCCTCGACTGTCTTCGTATTGCCATCTGTCGGGAATAGGAATCGATTGTCTTCTGCATAAACCGCTTTTTCAAACTGCACTTCAACGGAATGTCCGTCCGTCATCACATCGTCAAATGTATAAGAATCTACCGCTCCGATTGAATTTCCGTCTACGATTACGTCTTTCACTGCGTAGTTGTCATCCGGCACAAACTTAAATGTATGACTTCCACCTTCTTCTACCGTCACTTCGCCGTTTGTCACGCCTTCGATCTTACCGTGCTCTCCTGCGGTTGCCTTAATCTTATAAGCTGCAGACGGCACATCCTTCGCCGTAATCACAAGCTTATCAATATTCGGCGATGCGCTTGCATCCGCAGTAAATACTAATTCTCCGTCTCCTGCTTTCATAACTTTAATATCAAAAGACTTCTCCTCGAACACCGGAGTCTGTGTATTCTTTCCTACAACATCAACTGAACCATTTTCGACATTCGTTCCGCCCCAGTTGATCTTATTCGGATTATTTGTTCCTCTTCCGCTTTGATATGTCACAGTGACCGTATACGTTCCTTCTTTTTCTGCATGGAACGGAGCTTTGATTACGTTGCCCTTTTCGAACCATCCTACTTTTGCACCGTTGCTTGCACTTGCATCCGGCTGAATGCGGACTTCTTTTCCTTTTTCAGCTTTGGAAGGATCAAGTATAAAGTATTCTGCCTCTACTGTCGTGCTTCGTCCTTTTACTTTCGGAAGCTGTAATCTGTCTGTTTCCGTAAATGTACTGCGTTTTGTCAGACTTGCCACTGCCGCATCAAGATCTGCACATGCTTTCGCCGCCTCTTCCTGACTCAGATTTGCTTTCTTTGCAGCTTCTTTCGCAGCTTTCAGCGCCGCCGCATAAGACTGATAGCTTGTTGTCGTATAGAGCGACTCCTGATATCCTGCTTTTTCCACTTCTTTGATCTTATCAAGAAGTTCCTGCTTGTCATAAGATTCGGTATCCGCAATCGTGATCTTCGCCTTTGTCGTAAATCCAAGAAGAACGTCATCTGTCGGAGCGCTTAAGTAAGCAGAGAAATATACATCCCCTTCCTTTTCTTTCACTCGTTTTGTTGTAACAAACGCTTCGGCTTCTGATTCTCCGTCTTTAAACGTCACCTGCATATTACCGTCAGCGTCAAAATGTTTCTGATAAGCGCTTCCCGGAGCGACTTCGAACTGTACCGTCAGATCGCCTTTCGTTCCGCCGACACGTTTCAGCTTAATCGGCATCTTCGTATCTTCATTTACCCGATAGGAATCTTTCTCGATCTCAACCATACCTTTTCCGCCGTTATCAAGATAAGCAACCGCGTCTAATCCAAGAGCCTGTGTATTCGATCCTGTATTTACGATCTTGATTGTATGTTCTTTATCTTCCAGTGTTTCCGTCTCGTACAAGATCTGACCTAACTTCCTTGTCTCGGAATGCGTATCAATGGACGCCACCTTTTTCCCGTCAATATAGACGTCTGCCGGACCGTGCTTCTGATCGATCGTACCGATGATCCAAGCCTTCGTTCCTTTAAACTTTGTCTCCGCATACGGCGCGTTTTCCCCGTTGCCGTTTCCGTTGATCCAGATTCCTGTTCCTTCCAGCATCTGATCGTTTGTCACCTTATTCCATCCATTGCTAAGTGTAAATGAGCGGTCATCTATCGTTTTCAAACCTGACGGAATCCCTGTTCCAAGCTCGAATCCGTCTGCCGCCTGATAGACGCCGACCTCACTAAGTATCGGAACTTTATTTTCTGCCTTCTCATGAGCTGTCACCGTAATCCGAAGTGTATCTGCTTTCACAGCTTTCTTGCGGCAAAGGCGTTTCGCTCCGATGGTCGTTCCTTCATCGAATGTTTTCCATCCGTCATTCCCGTTTTTATATTCTACTTTAAAAGAACCGATCCTCTGTCCGAACTGGATTGCCTCTTCGATCGACACAACGTCAAATTGTTTCGTTCCCCCTAAGTCGATCAAAACTTTCCCGCTTGCCGTACCGTCTTCGACCGTCCAATACGTCTCGTCATTTCCATCAAGCAGATTTGCCGGAGAATAAGTTTTTGATTTTCCTCTTACCTCTGTCGCAGAGACAGTCGCTTTTTCTGCCAAATTCTTATCAAACGTATCTTTCACCGCCGTTCCGAATTCCGACACACGGGCAAGGATATCGGCGTCCACCGTTCCCTGCTTATTCGGGGGAACGTTCAGCAAAAGAGTAGCGTTATGTCCGACCGATCCGAAATAGATTCCTGCAAGCTGTTCCATCGAAAGGGGCGTTTTCTTTCCCTCTCCCCAGAACCATCCAGATGTGATCTTCGTATCCGCCTCAGGCACTGTCCACTGATTGCCCTCTGCAAAACCTTTTGTATATCCATCCTGACTGTTGCTGTTTATTGTATTTTTCCCTTTATCAACCGTTGATTTTGCCCAGGTTTCCTCTGCTGCATATCCTCTCTCATTTCCGATCCAGCGCACAGTCGTGTAAGATTCTGCTCCAAAAAGAAGACAATCGTCATCATACTTGCCGCTTGCTTTTCCTTCAAATTCCTGAATCGTCTTGAACCATCTCTGAAAATCGTAATCCTGCGCGTTACTCTTGTCGTTTGTATCTTTCGCGCCATCCATCCAGACTTCTGTAAAATGACCCTTATTTCCATACTTGTCATTTCCGAGGATTTCTCTCAACTGCTTGTCATAGTAATCATTATAATCAAGCGCATCTTCCGCTTTTACCTGCTCCCAGGACTTCCCATTCAACGGCTGACCGTCAGCACCTACAAGCTTATTCCCGTCTTTGTCTTTATAACCGTAATATTCACTGTTTACATCCCACGGAGAAAGATATAATCCCATGTCAATATTATATTTTGTACATGCTCTGGAAAGTTCTTCCAATACGTCTCCGTCATATCCTGCCGTCTCCGTATCATGCTCCGTCATGGCGCTTGGCCAAATACAGAACCCGTCATGATGCTTCGCCGTAATGATAAGCTTCTTAAAGCCTGCGTCATGAATCGCTTTTACATAAGTCTCTTCATCAAAATCATTCGTCAACTGGAACTGCTTCGGATCTTCCTTTCCATTTCCCCACTCGCTTCCGGTATATGTATTCATACCGAAATGACAGAAAGCAGCCAATTCCTGCTTTTGGTATTCATACTGGTTTTTCGACGGTACGACCTTGTCCGCCTTCGGCGCAGCCGCGCTGCCGTCTGTCAACTCATCTGTCGTAACATAAGTGTCCTCAGCGGCATGGACCTGCACTGTTCCGCCATATGAAAATGCTGTCTGCGCAGCCATTCCGGCGGTCAGCAATAATGCCAAATACTTTTTCTTTTTCATACTTTTCCTTTCTCTTTCATTGTTTTGGTTTACATGAGTACTAGAAATTTATCATATTTGTACAAAAATGTCATTATGTTTTATTTATTTTCGTCGTTTTCACAATAAATATTTTTCAAAAAAAGCCATAACCGCTTATTTATGAAACGATTATGGCTTTCTCATATAACAATTTTCTTCTGTTTCTTATTCTATAGGCAAATTATCCACAAAAAGAGGTGTTTTCCTTTCTGAAAAAATGCACAAAACATTCTGTTTCTATCTGTTTTTTCAAATCACAAACTGATTTTCTATCCTGTTTTTTGCATTGCCCTTCTAATCCCAAATGTATTTTCTTAATACGCTCTCCCCCAGTAAACCATATGTTTCGCAGGTTTTCCGCAGCAGATACATACATCTGAAAGATGTTCTTCTTCCATAGGGATACATCTTGATGTCACGCCGCCTGTCTGTGCTTTGATCTCATCTTCACAAGCTTCGTCTCCGCACCACATTGCTTTTACGAAACCTTTCTTTTCAGAAACGGCATCTTTCATCTCATCCATCGTCACCGCCGAACTGATATGATCGTCAAGGAATGCTTTTGCTTTTGCATAAAGATCTTTCTGGATCGTCTCAAGAATCTCACTGAGTTTCGTTGTGATCTCATCGATTGCCACAACGATCTTCTCTCTTGTATCACGGCGCACAACTACAACCTGTCCGTTTTCAATATCTTTCGGTCCGATCTCAATACGGGTCGGAATTCCAAGCATCTCCTGCTCGCTGAACTTCCATCCCGGACTCTTTTCAGAATCATCGATCTTCGCACGATATCCCGCTTTATTAAGAGCATCAAGAAGTTCATTTGCCTTATCAAGAACGCCTTCTTTATGCTGTGCGATCGGAATAACTCTTGTCTGTACCGGAGCAATTCTCGGCGGAAGCACAAGGCCGCTGTCATCACCGTGAACCATGATGATCGCACCAATAATTCTCGTAGACAGACCCCATGACGTCTCATACACACTGTGAAGTTCATTATTCTTATCTGCATATTTAATGTCAAATGCATCCGGGAATGAATTTCCGAAGAAATGACTTGTAGCTGACTGCAGCGCCTGTCCATCATGCATCAGAGCCTCGATCGTATAAGTATCCTGTGCTCCCGCAAACTTCTCACTCTCTGTTTTTCTTCCCGCTACAACCGGAATTGCAAGGTCTTCTTCTACAAAATCTTTATATACTTTCCACATTAATTTTGTACGTTCTTCTGCCTCTTCATATGTTGCATGGATCGTATGTCCTTCCTGCCAGAGAAATTCTCTTGAGCGAAGGAACGGTCTTGTCGTTTTCTCCCAACGGAGAACCGAACACCACTGATTCCATACTTTCGGAAGATCTCTGTAAGACTGAACCGTCTTGCTCCACACATCACAAAACAGAGTTTCGGATGTCGGACGAATACAGAATCTTTCCTGAAGCGGTTCTGTTCCGCCGTGTGTCACCCATGCAACTTCCGGTGCAAATCCTTCAATGTGATCTTTTTCTTTCTGTAAAAGACTCTCCGGGATCAAAACCGGAAGATAAACATTTTCCACACCCGTGTCTTTAAAACGTTTATCAAGATCAGACTGAATATTTTCCCAAATCGCATATCCGTTCGGAAGATAATTCAAACATCCTTTTACCCCTGAATAATCACACAATTTTGCTTCCCGCACAACATCTGTATACCACTGTGCGAAATCTTCGTCTCTCGATGTGATCGACTGTACAAGTTTCTTTTCTTTTGCCATCTTCTTACCTCATTTCCTAAATCATTTTTACTTTCTGGTTTTTTAATTTCCTTCAAAGCCATGCAAAAACGCCGAGACGCTCTTCCCCCGCAAGGGACCGAGCATCTCGGCGGTACCACCCTTATTAACACTACAGACAACTTGTCTGTGACTGTTCTCTCTTTTCTCTTTAACGCAGAGATACGCTGTATTTTCATACAGAGCTCCGGAGCCGGTTCTATGTGTTCCTGCAAAGGCTCTCACCAGCCGCCTTCTCTCTGCCGCATTCCTCACATATACTATTCTCTTTCATCGCCTGTTTGCAACTGTGATTTTACCCAAAAATCATCCGAATGTCAACCGAAACATGATCCAGACTTTATCCGTGAAGCTGAAGAAGTTTCCCTTTCAGTTCCTGTTCCATATTGCGAAGCTCCGCCTCAGCCGCCTGACGTTTCTCCCGACCTTCACGCTGGATCGCCATCACTTCGTCTAATGTAGCGATTAACGATTCGTTTGTCGCCTTAAGCGTCTCGATGTCCACAATACCCCGCTCGGACTGACGAGCCGTTTCCGTCGTTGCCATCTTTAATTTCTCTGCATTCTTCTTCAAAAGCTCGTTCGTCACATCCGTGACACGACGCTGTGCTTCTGCCGCCTGAGTCGAATGCTCCACTCCAAGTGCAAGAACCATCTGACTCTTCCAAAGAGGGATCGTATTCACAATCGTAGACTGAATCTTTTCAACCATCATTGTATCATTATTCTGAACAAGACGAATCTGCGGCGCCGTCTGAATCGAAATCATTCTTGTCAGTTCAAGATCATGGATCTTCTTCTCAAACCGAATGCACATCTCGTCCAAATCTTTCGCCGCCTGCGCATCCTCCGGCAGTCCTGATGCCTGTGCCTTGCTCATCAGATCCGCAAGCTGTGTCCGCTTCACTTCCGCAAGCTTCTTCTTTCCGGCAAGAATATACATAGATAATTCTTTAAAATATGTCAGATTCAATTCATACATTTTATCAAGAAGCGCCGTATCTTTCATAAGCTGTACCTGATGCTTCTCCAAGGCTTTCACAATCTCATTGACGTTCGTCTCGGCTTTTGCATATTTCGCTTTCATCGAATCAATTTTGTTCGATGCTTTCTTGAATATACCTAAAAATCCTTTTTCTTCTTCCTCCTCGTCAAAGCTTTTCAGCTGCGTCACAACTCCGGTAAGAAGATCCCCCACCTCTCCGAGATCCTGCGCCTTCACATTATCCAAAGCCGATTCGGAAAAATCTGCCATCTTCTTCTGTGTTCCTGCTCCGTACTGAAGGATCAGCGAAGAATTCGTCAGATCGATCTGCTTTGCAAACGCCTCCACTGTCTGACGTTCTTCCTCTGTCAAAATGCTGTCGTCCAACGCAGCTTCTTCTGCCTGCTGCACGACCGGAGGTTCTTTCTTATCCGCCGTCTGAAACGGATCTAACGTCAATGTCGGAGTGGTATCTAAATCTTTAAACTCTGTTCCCATATCTTTCTCTCCTTTTCCACTTCTTTATTCAGCCTTAGCTTATTTATCTCCGCTTGTCATTTCCCGAACTTCTTTTTCGCTTTATTCTGTGCGCATCTTCTTTCTGTCTTACCCTATTGTGCACACATCTCTTCCCATCTTATTTTCTTCTGTGTGCATCTTGTCTTATCTTGCTCTGCGCGCTTTTACTTCCTGATCTCGTCCTCCGTAAGACCTTCCTGCGCCAACATCGTATTCAGCACAGAAATATCTGACGATACGTCCCACGCCGTATCCTGAAAAAGATCGTCCAACAGTTTTTCAAAAGCTACGTTAAGGGTATCGATCGTCTTTTCAATCTCCTCCTTCGAAGAAATGATATTTTCTCCCTGCACCGGCTGTGCATCCAGATCTTCATACGCCTGCAGCAGTTTCATTGTCATCGGAAGGTAATAATCCATCAATTTTCGAATATCACTGACCGTGTCAGGTTTCTGCTCTACCCTGTCAAAGATTCTGTCTACAAGCATTTCCATACGGGCAATCTTCTCCGAAATCTCTTCTCCGGGTATTGCGTCATTCGCCGCTCTGATCGCACGCACATACGCATCGCCTGCTTCGATGATCTTCTGCACTTCCGGAGAAAGTTTGGAAAATTCTGCCTTTTCTTTTGCCGCTCTTTCTTCTTTTTCTTTCTTCTCCTGACGCGTTCTCTCCATAAGCGCCGTATATTGACGATACGCTTCGTTGCTCGTCATAAGGCAGGTTTCCTGCTCATCAAGATGCCCTTGTCTGAACCAGCCTTTTTTAATCATTTTTTTCAGATCTTTCACAACTGCTTTCCCCGAACGTCCGCTGCGCTGTGCAAGCTCTTTCACATCACAATACTCTCTGACATCAAGCATTTTCACATATTTCCCAAAACGGCTTACCGCGCATGCATTTACCGTCCCGGCAATTCCCATTCCGGCAAATGCAACGGCAAAACCGCCCATCACCGCC
>OGRC01001607.1_pt1 | contig 14254 bp, 7 predicted proteins | sample 1553431 | NCBI WGS metagenome assembly OGRC01 (sample SAMEA2580064, study PRJEB22360) | human gut metagenome | biome: human gut; feature: human-associated habitat; material: faeces | place: Denmark | collected 2008/2010
CTGAGCGGCGAATACCGAGATGCCCACGTACGGATTGCCGTCGGCTTCCGAGAGGTCGAAGCTGGTGAACGAGGGCGCGCCCGCATCGTAGCAGGCGATGCCCCCTTCGGTGCCCAGCCAGACGATGTTGCTCCGGTCCTTGAAGATCGACCAGACGATGTTGTTGGGGAGCGAATGGATGTTTTTCGGGTCGTAGCCGTAGCTTGTGAAAGCGCCCTTGTCGAAGATCATCAGCCCCTCTTCGCTGCCGAGCCACACCTCGCTGCCGACCACGCACATCGTTTTGACCGTGTTGTTCACCATCTGCCTGTTCCGCGCCTTTTCGTGCAGCGTATAGCGGAGCGTGGACTTTTCGAGTTCGCAGAATCCCGTCTGCGTCCCGATCAGGAGCACGTCGGGATCGGCCGGCGACAATTGCATGGAGAGAACCAGATTGTTGAGCGGCAGCCGGATGCGGTCCATCTTGAGGTTGACGCTGGACCATTGGCCCGTGCGCTTGTTCAGGCGGCTTACGCCGTCGAACGTACCGACGAACAGATAGTCGTCGTCGGTGTAGATCGCCCGGACGATATCGTGCGCAAGACCGCTGTTGCGGGTGTTGTAACAACTGATGCCGCCGGTCGTGCGGTCGAGCCGGAACAGTCCGACGCTGGTTCCCACCCAGAGCAGCGAATCCTCCTCGGTCATCGTGCGGATGTTCTGCTCGTTGATCGTCCGCGCCGGGGCGTAGGGCGTAAGAATGTCCTTTTCAGGCACGTAGATGTTGATTCCCTTTTCGGTCCCGACCAGCAGGCTGCCGTCGGCGGACGAAAGCAGGCAGTTGACCCGCGAGTCGCTCAGCGACTGCGGATTGTCCGGGAAATGCTGGTAATGGCGGATCGTCTTGCCGTCGTAACGGTCGAGACCGTTCTCGGTGCCGAACCACATGTATCCGGCGCGGTCCTGCGTAATGGCGTAGACATAGTTGCTGCTCAGCCCGTCCACCACGGAGAGCGTCTCCATGTTCAGCGGCCGGCTCTGGTTGCCGCCGCTGGCCGGAGCGGCGGCCGTCAGCGACAGGAGCAAAAGAGATATCCATTTTCCAGACATCGGATTTCAACGGTTTATTTCATCCAGACGGGCGCGGCGTAGGCCGTCGGCGCGTCCGATGAAGCGGTGTAAACTTTCAGATAGTAATATTTCTGCCCGCGGGGCACCCGCACTTTCCAGTCGACCCGGTGTGCGGAGAACGTTTCCGAAGCGACGACGCGGTTGCCTTCGCCGACGATTTCGATGCGCACGATGCGGTCCGACGCATCGGACGTATCCGGATCGGACGCCTCGATTTCGAAGGTCAGCTCGTCGGCCGAGGTCCGGATTTCGGAGCCCATGACGTGGTTGTTGACGTAATAGAGCAGCCGCAGGTTTTTGTCGTAGGTGGCGTAGGTGCGTCCCGCCGCCATCGCTTCGAGCAGGGATTCGCGCGTCAGTTTCTTGGCCGCGACGCCCGTGCGGGGCTGCCATGCAGCGATGGGCTTGGTGGCGTGGTTGTCGCATCCTGCGACGGGCGATACTTTCCAGCCTTTGGCCAGCGCCGCGAGAAACGATTCGTGGTAATCGTCCGTGCCGTTGATCAGCTCGATGAGCCTGATATGCGGACGGGCCTGCTCGTTGTAGCAGGCGAAGCCGCCGTACTGCTCTTTTCCCGGATGGTTCATCGAGACGACCGCGCCGGCGTTCGCCGCATCGGCCAGCCAATTGTGGAAATAGGGCATGTCGATTCCTTCGGCCAGCGCGTTGAGGTAGTCCGATGAATTGTATACGTTCTGGTGGCCTTTGGCGCCGGGTCCGTTGTTTTCCGAATGTTCGTATCCCCGTATGGCAACGAACGAAGCGTCCGTGGCGGCGTCGGCAGCGGCTTTTATATGCTCCCAAGCCTGCGGCGTATAGGATTCGTACTGCGAATGATCGGTCACGCAGTAGAAATCGTATCCGTTGGCTTTGGCCAGCCGGAAATGGTTCTCGACGCTGTTTTCGTCGGTCTGGACCGCATCTCCGGAGTAGCGGCAATGGGCGTGGGTGTTTCCCATGAAGAGCCGGTAACTCTCTTTTTCCGCGGGGTCGGGTCCGTTGCCGCCCGGAGGTCTCTTGCCGGGTGCGGGCGCATCGTCCCCGCACCCGCAGCAGAGGCATACGGCGCCCAGACAGCCTATCCATTTTCTCAGTGACATGACTGCGGGGCATTAGGGTTCGATCCATACCGGCGCGGCGTAAGCCACGGGCGTTTCCGGTTTGGAGGCGTTGTAGACCAGAACGAAATAACACTTTTCCCCGGCGGGCACGACCGGTTTCCAATGCACCTCGTGGGAATCGAAGTCGGCGCCGGCCACGACCGTGCCGCTGCCGCTGACGACCTCGATCCGCGCTATGGCTTGGTCGGCCCGGTCCGTATCCGGGTCGGAGACTTCGATGTCGAATTTATATTTCCGGGCCGCCCTGATGTCCGAGCCCATGATCTTGCCGTTCACACGGTAGACGACGCTCAGATTTTTGTCGAGCGTGGCGAACGTGCGGCGCGACGCCATGGCTTCGAGTACGCCTGCGGGGGTCAGCTCGGTGACGAGCAGGCCGGTCCGGGCGTTCCATTTGGCGATCCCCTCCCAGCCGTGGTTGTCGCAGCCCGCGACGGGGGACACCTTCCAGCCTTTGGCGAGGGCGTTCAGGAACGACGGGTAGAATTTCGCCCGGCCGCCGTTGATCAGTTCGATCAGTTTCATGCGGCCGCGCGTCTCTTCGTTGTAGCAGTGGAAATCGTTGTAGGCGTCCTTCTGGGGATGGTTGAAGCAGACGATGGCATCGGCCTGTTCGGGTTTGGCGAGCCAGTTGTGGAAATATTCGACGCTCACGCCGTCGGCCATCGCGTTGAGGTAGTTCGACGAATTGTAGACGTTCATGTGGCCCCGGCCGTCGGGACCGTCGTTCTCCGAGTGTTCGTATCCCCGGAGTGCGACGAACGAGGCGTCGGTGGCGGCTTCGGCCGCGGTTTTTACGGCGGCCCATGTGTCGGGCGTATAGACCGGATACTGCGAGTGGTCGGTTACGAAGTAAAAGTCGTAACCGTTCTTTTTGGCCAGTTCGTAGTGGCTTTCGGCCGAGTTCTTCGGGTCGAGGGACAGCCCCTTCTTGGCGCGGAAGACGGCGATGTCGCCCGAATAGTTGCAGTGGGCGTGCGTATTTCCGAAGCAGACCTTATATTCCGGCGCTTTGGCCGGCGCCCGGAAGGCGACTGCCAGCAGGACGATCGAGAAAAAGACGGTGTATTTTTTCATGGCGGTAGGTTTTGCAAATTATAAATAAATGAACGTCAGCGAAAAGGGGGCGAGCGATACGCTTCCGGCCTTTGCTTTGCATACCGGCGCATGTTCGAGCGACATACGGTCGGCCGACATGCGGAACTGCTCGACTTCCACGCGCTTCTTGCGGGCTGCGAGCCTGCCTCCGACGGCTGCTTCGACCGTAAAATCGTTTTTGTTGAGCAGGCACAAAGCCATTTTTCCGGTGGCGGCATCCCGTACGGCGAGACTCGGAATCTTCTCCGGCGCAGGGCTTGCCGTATATTCGATTAGTTCATTTCCCTGAAATGTACCGAAAATTTTCATGATTTCACTCGTCGGCTGCAGCTTTCCTGTCTTTTTGTCGAAAAAACTCCGGAATCCGAACTCGCTGTCCCAGAACAGCGGCCAGAATGTAGCCATGTCGAGACCTCCCTGCATGAACTGCATCATCATTTCGGCTTGGATGAGCGCGCTCTGATCGGGCGTGAGACGGGGACCTGCGGATTTTTTTCCGGGACCGACGTTCCATTCGAGACTGGCCAGCTGGACATGCGGCACGCCGTTGCGGGCCGCGATCTCGCGGAACCGTTCGATTTCGCTGGCATACGAATCGCCCAGAAATACTCCGCAGGGCGTTTTTGCGAGCCATTCGTTCCATGACGCCGTGCCCCACATGCAGTACCAGTGGACGTCGATGATGTCGATATTGCGGCCCGCCACGGCAAACAGCTCGTCGTACTGGCGGCCGTGTTTGCGGAACGTGGCGTGCCAGTTGGCGATGATTTTGATGTCGGGATCGAACTCCTTCATGCGCGGGACGAAAGCGTTGATCATCTCGCCGTATCTGGCCGGAGTCACCGCACCGCCGTTGCAGTCGTGCATGTAAGGTTCGTTGCCCATGAACCAGTACTTTACCTTAAAGCCTTTGTCCCGGCAGTATTTCATCAGGCGCAGCGCCTCCTGCACGCCCTCTTCCACCCGGTTCCAGCGGAATCCCGAATTGACGTTGATGCCCAGAAGCGGTTCGGCTCCGTCCGGCGTACGAGCGCCATGTATTCGTCTATGTCCATAAACTCCTCCGGCGGACGATTCCGGGCGGTGTCGTACTGCGGATCCCATAGATCCTCCCAGCCGTTCCCGGTCGGGTGCTCCCAGTGGAAATAGGTGTTTACCGTACCGCCGGGGTAGCGCAGGAAGCCGGGGCGGACATCCCGTATCGCCTTCTCCAGCACGCCCGAACGCCACAGGGAGTCGGGATTCTTGGCGTAGACGATATTGAATCCCAGCAGCCGGTCGCTCACGGTGCGCTCCGAGATTCTGTCGAGCCGGACCGTTATCCGGGCCGCGTCGCCGACGGCTTCTGCCGGAGCCTGCGCAGTATGCTGCGCAGCTCCGGGAAGGACCGTCGCCATGCCGAGGACGGTCCCTGCCAAATAGCTAAATAACAGATTCTTATTCATGTCTTTTTACTCTTCGAGACCCCAGCCCGGATTTTGTTCCAGCAGCGGGCTTTTGTTCATCTCCTTTTCCTGAATGGGGAACAGGTAAAACTTGTCTTTCCATGTCTTGGTTATCAGCGGCTCCACGGAGAAGGAGAACTTGTCGCCCGATTTGGTGATGATCTGTTTGTAGATCGTGACGGGCGAACGCATTTTCCAGCGGTTCAGGTCGAAGAAACGCTGCTCCTCCTGAAAGAATTCGATCCAGCGCTCATGGACGATGCGCTTGCGCATTTCGGTCTGGCCGAGTCCTGCGGGCAGCGGCGAGATGCTTTTGCCTGCGGCCGCTTTGGGCATGCCCGCGGGCCATTTGAAGTCCTGCATGTTGTAATTCGGGAACTTCGCGCGTTCGCGCACCAGATTGACCGCCTCGCGCGCCGACATGGGATATCCGGCCGGCACCGCGTCGGGATCGCCGAAGGCTTCGTTTACCGCTTCGGCATAATTGAGCAGGATTTCGGCGTAGCGGAAGATGATGAAGTTGTGATTTACCTTCAGCATTGTGCCGTACCCGGTGAGGTTCGCCCATGCGTCGAGGAACTTGCGGTTGAAGAAGCCCGTGCAGTAGAAGCCCTTGGACGTGGCGTCGTGGGTGCCGCCGACATACGATTCGAATTTGGGCGTATTGGCGGCCGTCGTGCCCCGCGCCGGCCACGGTTCGCCGTTGTACCAGACCGACTGGTAGAAACGCGGGTCGCGGTTGACATAGGGATTCTGGGGATCGAAGCCGCTTTCGGGATCGGTTCCGTTGGTCTCGTGGAGTTTGAGCAGCTTGTCGAGACCGAGCAGGTGGGTCGAAACCACGTTGCCTTGGTCGTCGAGTTTGACGACCTCGTACTCGGCTACGGTGTTCAGCGTCGGGAAGTTGTTCAGCACGCCGAACGCGTAGTTGAACAGCTGGCCGGGGAGGCAGTTGCGTTCGAGCCGGACGGCGAACTGGTCCTGCTGGTAGGCCAGAATGATTTCGGGGCTGTAGCGGCGCAGAAACAGATCCTCGTAATCGCCGTAACGCTCCGGATCGGTGCTTCGGTGCAGGGCGTAGCCGCGGGTGTTTTCGAGGAAATATTTGGCCGCCTCGGCTGCGGTTTTCCACTTTTCGGCGCTGTATTCGCCCCGGCAGGCGCTGCCGGAGGGGTTCTGCCGGTCGTTGAACAGCGGGCTGGCCGCCAGCAGGCGTACGCGGGAAATCAGTGCGTAGCAGGCGCCCTTGGTGGCGCGTCCCCATTCCGAGTCGGCGTATTCGTCCACATGGGGCAGGTCGCCGGCCGCCAGCATCGCCTCGGAGCAGATGAACTCCACCACCTCGTCGAATCCGGCGCGTGCTCCGTGCAGCTCTGCCGCGTCGTCGGGACCGAGCACCCGTGTGACGATGGGCACGCCGCCGTAGAATTTCAGCAGTTCGTAGTAGAACAGCGCGCGCAGGAAGCGGGCTTCACCCTTCATTCGCGTGCGTACGCCCTCGTCGATGAACGGTTCCGGCGAGTCGGGGATTTCGTCGGCATGTTCCAGAAAACGGCATGCCGCACGGATCGCCGTATAGTATTTTTTCCACGGATCGTAGTTGAGCAGCATGTCGGTCGTCGCCCACGCTCCGACGCTCATCTTGTAGGCGTTGTCCCAGTTGGCCTTCCAGATGCCTTCGTCGACGGCGTTGCCGAGGAAACCGCCCGAATCGTCGCTTCCGAAAACCATGAAGCCGTCGTTCATGCTCTTGTAGATATTGCTCAGAAACCATGTGGCGTTGTAGGGATCGCTGAAGACCATGTTTTCGTAGATGTCGTTCGACTCCTCCTTGTCCAGCAGGCTCGAACTGTCCTCGCAGCCCACGACACCCGACAGGAGCGCCAGTGCGCATATTATACCGTATTTGTTTACTTTCATAGCCATTGCGGGTGTAGATTAAAAGTTAATGTTGATACCGAAATTCCACATCTTCATCTGCGGATAGAAGTAACCCGTTTCATCGCCCATCTCCGGGTCGAAGTTCTTGATCTCGGAGAAGGTCAGCAGGTTGTTGCCGCCCACGTAGATGCGTATGGAATTCAGCCCGATGAACCGGAGCTGCCGCTTGTTGAACGTGTAGCCGATCTCGATGCTCTTGAGACGGAGATAATCGCCTTTTTTGAGGTAGAATGTATTGGTGCACTGGTTATGTTTGTTCGTGGCGCTCGACAGACGCGGGTATTTGATCGTCTCGCCGTTCTGCCAGCGCTCCTCGGTCCAGCGGTAGAGGTGGATGTCTTGGAAGCGGTTGCGTTCGCGCACCGGTTCGTAGAGCGATTTGGTCATCAGTTTGCTGTTGCCGCCGGCGCCCTGCCACATCATGCTGAAATCGAAATTGCGGAAGTTCAGGCCGAACGTGAAGTTGTAGACGAAACGCGGTATTTTGGACCGTCCGATGGGACCTTCGTCGAACGTGTCGATCACGCCGTCGTCGTTGCGGTCCCAGTACATGAAGTCGCCCGGCTGTACGGGGTACTGGGGCTGCGGCAGGTCGGGATTCAGCACGCGCACGCCGTCGATTGTGGTGAAGTCGTCGGGCAGGTAGTAGCGCAGGACCGTGTGTCCGAAATACTGGCCGATCGGCTTGCCGGTCTGACGCAGGTATTCGTATTTGGGTTCGACTTCGTCCTTGTAGAGAACCTTGTTTTTCGAATAGGAGAACATGCCCGAAACGAACCAGCTGAAATTCCGGTTCACGACGTCGCGGTAGCCGGCCTCGATTTCGAAACCTTCGTTGCGGACCTTGCCGAGGTTCTCCTTGGCCGTTCCGACGCCGAGTATCTGGGGCGTCGTGTTGCGCGAGATGAAGATCTTTTCGCGGTCTTCGCGGAAGATGTCGGCGTTCAGCGTCAGTTTGTCGAAGAAGGTCAGGTCGATGCCGATATTGGTTTTTTTGCCGATTTCCCATGTGACGTTCGTGTTGCCGAGCGCACCTTCGGACAGTGCGGGCATTCCGCCGAAACCGTTGTCCTTGCCGAAGAAGTAATTGCCGTTCTTGTCGTAGGTCTGCAGATACAGGAAGCGGTCCGAACCGATCTTGTCGTTGCCGACCTCGCCGTAAGAGGCGCGCAGCTTCATGAAGGTGATGAAGGGCAGCGACCGCTGCATGAAGCCTTCGTTGGAGAGGACGTAACCGAGGGCGAACGAGGGGAAGAAGTCGTAGCGGTGTCCTTCGTCGAACTGGTCGGAGCCGTTGTAACCCAGATTCACCTCGGCGAGGTACTTGCTCTTATAGGCGTAGGTCGCACGGGCCGCATACCCCAGAAAGGCCCGCGGAAGCACGGCGTTGGTATTCTCCTTGGTCTGCGTGTATACCGCCATCGCCGTTACGGCATGGTCGCCGAAGGTCCGGTTGTAGTTGATTCCCACCTCGATATTGGTCCGGCGGCGGTGTCCCTTGCCCGACAGCGAGCTTATCGAGGGTGCGGTTTCCTCCTTGGCGATTACTTTCTCCGTGTCGCTGACATACCTGTACGTAGGCGGACGGTAGCTGACCTTGGTGCCGTCGTCGTAGTAGCTGTTGAAGCTTACCATGCCGCGGACGGAGAGACCTTTGGTCACGAAGTCCAGTTTCTGGTGCAGCTTGACCGTGCCTTCCAGAATGTTGGAGGCGAGCCGCGAATAGCCCCAGTCGCTGAGCATGGCCATCAGGTTTTCCGCTTCGTTATCCGTGCTGGTGCCGTAAGAACCGTCGGGAAGCCGGTAAGGGTAGGACATCGGGGGCGTTTCGTACATCATCGAGAAGATCGAATTGTCGTTCAGGCCCTGACTGTTGTTCTGCTTCTGGTCGAGACGTCCGTTGAGGTCGAGACTCAGTTCGGTGGTCTTCGTCAGCGAAAAGTCGAGGTTCGCACGGAGGTTGATGCGTTTGAAATTGGCGTTCGAAGGGTATTTGCCGTCGAACTGCCGGTAGATGCCTTCCTGCGAGAGTCCGCTCAGCGCCACGTAATAACGCACGTTGTCCGTGCCGCCGCGCACATTGACGTTGAGTTTGTGCATCGGCGTCGTTTTGCGCAGGAAATCCTTTACGTAGTCGTTGTCGGGGTGGGTGTAGGGCGAATCGCCCAGCCGGTAGTGTTCGATATCCTCTTCGGTGAACGCAGGGCGTGCGCCGTCGTTGGCGAGCGATTCGTTGCGCAGCACGGCGTGGTCGTACGATCCGAGGAAGGTCGGGAGACGGGTCGGCTGCTGGAGCGTGAACGTATAGTTCATGTTGAACTTCGGCGCGCCTTTCGAACCGCGTTTGGTTGTGATCAGGATCACGCCGTTGGCGCCGCGCACGCCGTATACCGCCGTCGCCGAAGCGTCCTTCAGCACGGAGAGCTGCGCGATATCCTCCGGATCGACCTGCGAGTAGTCGCGTTCGACGCCGTCCACCAGCACCAGCGGAGCCGAGTCGCCGCTCATCGTGGCGACGCCGCGCACATAGATTTCGGCGTCGTCGCTGCCCGGACGGCCCGAAGGCACGGTAAACGTCACGCCGGCCACTTTGCCGGCCAGCGCCGTACTCAGGTTGGGGCTTCCCATCTGCTTGAGGTCTTCGGAGGTGGCCGAGGAGATGGCTCCCACCACGCTTTGTTTTTTCTGTACGCCGTAACCTACGACCACGACCTCCTCCACATTGGTCGCGGAGGGTTCCATCGCAATGGTCATCGGTTTTGCCGTGACTTCGAGAATCCGGGTGATATAACCGATATAGGAGGTCTGGATCGTGCTTCGTACGCTCTTCACCTTCATCGAGAACCGCCCTTGGGGGTCGGTGACCGTGCCGTTGGCGACGTTGTCCGTCTCGACGACGCTCACACCCACCATCGGTCTGTTCAGCTCGTCCACGACCGTACCCGACACCGCGACCGTCTGGGCGCGGAGCGTGCCGAGCGAAATCAAAATCGTTGCAAATAAAGCTATTATCTTTTTCATGGGTTTTATCTCTTAGAATTTACCATAACGGGTTGTTGCCTCTGATGGCGGAGTTGTTCACCACGTCGCCGTTAGGAATCGGATAGAGGTAGAACTTGGGAGAGAACTGCCGGCTGTTCACATTTTCCACGATCTGGTAGGAGAACGTGTCGCCGTTCTTGGTGATCTGTATGCCCCGGATGCTTTTGCTCAGCACTTCGTCGGCTATTTTCCAGCGTTTCACGTCGTAATAGCGGTGGTCTTCGAAGGCCAGCTCGACCCGGCGCTCCCGGCGGATGGCCGCGCGCATCGCGTCGCTGTCCCCTTCGGCGGCATCCACATCGCTTTGCGAGGGACGGAGTACGCGGCTGCGCACCGCTTTCAGTGCGTCGCGCGCCGTCAGGCCGCATCCCAGCGGATCGACGTCGGGACCGTAAGCCTCGTTGACGGCTTCGGCGTAGTCGAGCAGCAACTCCGCATAGCGGAACAGCGGGAAACAGTGGTTGGTGTTTGTGGGCGTTCCCGAAATGACCACCTCGCTGCCGCAGAACTTGGACATGTAATATCCCGTCCGGGTCGAAGTGTTGGTGTTGTTGTGCGCTCCGCCCCGAAAGGTCTCGATCGTCGTGCCGTTCCAGTTCTGCCCGTTGTAGAAGATGCTGGCATAGAAACGCGGATCGCGGTTTTCATACGGATTCTTCCGGTCGTAGGGACTCTCCGGATCGTCGATCGGCTGTCCGGTCACCGTTCCGTAGGCATCGACCATCTGCTGCGAAGGACTGGTCAGACCCTTGCCATTGGGGATGCCGACCGGGAAATTCTGGATTTCGACGCGGTTGCCGACTTTCGACGTGCGGGGCAGAATCAGCTCTTTGTTGCCCGTGATCACCGTGAAAAGCTTCCGGTAGTTGGCCGATCCGCTGGCGATCACCTGCTCGTCCCTGTCCGTCTCCGCGACGGGGTTGGGTTTGTAGATGTCGTAATCGCCCAGTCTGATCACTTCGGCTGCGGCCGCGGCGGCGGACTCCCAGCGTTTCTTGTCGTAGGAGCCGTAACAGATGAATTCGTTGTCGCTGCCGTCGTAGCCCTTGCCGTTATAGAGCGGGCTGGCGGCATAAAGCAGCAGGCGGGCCTTGAGGGCGAGTGCGGCGCCTTTCGAAGCGCGGCCGAAATTGACGTTGTTCGGCGCCGGCAGGTCTGTATACGATTCGTCGCACAGCCCTGCGATGTAATCCACGCAGGCGGCGAACGACGAGCGGGGCACGTTCAGGTCGTCCGAAAGCTCGTACGCCCGGTCGATGAGCGGCACGCCGCCGTAACGCTTGACCAGCTCGAAATAGAAAAACGCCTTCAGGAATTTCAGCTCCGCCTGAAGCTGAAGCTTCAGATCGTGGTTGGCTTCGGGCAGTTTTTCGAGTCCGACGATGCCGATATTGGCGTCGCGGATGAATTTGTAGTTATTCTCCCAGCAGCCGTCGGGATTGCTTTTCCGGGGCGTGAGCGAGCCGTCGGTCAGAAAGACGATCGACGATCCCGGCACGGTTATCATGGCTTCGTCCGAGGCCGAGGCGAGCATGGCCCCGTCTACGCGGTTGTAGCCGTTCTCGTCGGATTTGTCGAACGGGAGTCCCAGATAGACGCCGAGTACGTATCCTTCGGCCTTCTTGTCGTTCGAGAATACAAAGTCGGAATCATATTTGTCGAACGGCATATCTTCGAAGTCGCAGGAGACAGCCGCCGCACCGAGGAAAAGAAGCGAGATGTATTTGAGAATGTTTTTCATGGCTCGGCAGGTTTAAAATGATATGTTGAGACCCATGCAGACCGTCCGCTGCAAAGGATAGACGGTCCCCGTCGTGGTCGTTTCCGGATCGAGAATGTCGATCTTGTCGAAGGTGAAGAGGTTCGTCGCGGAGACATAAATGCGCAGGTTTTTCAGCCAGATGGCCTTTGCGGCGCGGGCGGGCAGCGTATAGCCCAGTTCGACGCTTTTCAGACGCAGGTAGGAGGCGTCGCGGAGCCAGTAGTCGGAGTTCGGACCCCGGTTGTTGCCGTCGTTGCCCGTCAGGCTGAGACGGGGGTACTTGGCCGTCAGGCGGGTGTCGATGCCGTTGGCGGGATCATAGGCCCAGCGGTCGAGATGGTGTTCCATCACATTGCCCTTGCCGTCGGGACGGAATTCCCAGTAGACGTATCCGCCGAGTTTTTTCTGCACGTTGCCCACGCCCTGAAAAGCGACGTTCAGATCGAAGCCGCGGTAGTTCAGGTCGATGCCGAATCCGTATACGTATTCGGGGACGTCGCCGTAACCGAGGTAGGTGCGGTCGTCTTCGTTGATATAGCCGTCTTTGCTCAGGTCCAGATAGCGGATGTCGCCGGGATTGTAGGTGCCGTAGGTCTGCGTCGCATGGTCGGCGATCTGGTCGTAGTCGAAGAAGAGACCGTCGGATTTCAGGCCGAACGCGGAGTTGATCGGGTAGCCCGTCTTTTTGTTGAACCGGTAGGTGGCGTCGGTCTCCTGCATCTCTTTCACGCGGTTGCGGGCGAAACTGAAGTTACCGTAAACCGAGTAGCCCAGCCTGCCGATGCGCGACGTGTAGTCGGTGGCGATCTCGAAGCCGCTGTTGGTCATGCGGCCTATGTTGTTCTTGACCGAACCGCGGACTCCGATGATATTGGGAATGCTCGCCTGTGCGATGATCAGGTTGTCGTTGTTTTCGTAGAAACCGTCGACTGACAGGGACCATCTGTCTTTGAACATGCGTATGTCCACTCCGACGTTGGTCTTGTGCGAACGTTCGGCCATGATGTTGTCCACGCCGACCTGCGATTCCCGGAAGCCCTGCATCGAGGCGAGCGACTGCCCCTGAAGGTAGGTGCTGCCGAGCGAGCTGAAGAACGAACTTTTCTGGAAATAGCTGATGTTGGTGTCGTTGCCCGAAACTCCGTAGGAGGCCCTCAGCTTGAGGAAGCTGATGAAAGTCTTGTCCTTCAGGAAGTTTTCTTCGGAAATGATCCAGCCTGCGGAGACCGAGGGGAAGACGTTGTAGCCGTTTCCGCCGATCTGCTCGCTGCCCTGACAGGCTATGGTGAAGTCGGCGATGTAGCGGCGCTTGAAATCGTAGTGGGCGTAGGCGAACAGCCCCTTATAGACATGGGGCATGATCTTGCCGTTGCCGGATTCGTTGTTGTAGTTGATGAATATCCGCCCTGAGAGATTGTGATTGCCGAACGAACGGGCGTAGTCGAGTCCCGCCTGCAGGTCCAGCGTGCGGTAGTTGTTCGAAAAGCTGTTGTCGTTTTTCTGCGTGGCGGGGTTTTTCGTTCCCTGCTGGTTGCTGAGACTGCCTTCGTAGACCACGAACCCGACGTTGCGGTTGATGACCTGCTCGAAATAGCTGTCGAATGAGAACGAGCCGAAAACCGAGAGCCCTTGGGTGATGAAGTCCAGATCGTGGTCGAGTTTCAGCGTGGCGTAGTTGGAGCGGGTCTGGAAGATCGAATATCCGCTGTTGTTGAGCAATCCGTAAGGGTTGTTGAGGTACTGGGAGGTGCCGCTGAGCGATCCGTCCTCGTTGAAGATCGGGTGGGCGTTGGGCGGAGTCTGCGTCAATGCGTTCAGAATGCGGGACGTGCTGTTCGAATAGGCGCCCGGATAATTCCACTTGGCCATCAGCGACGCGATGTCGAGGCTGATGACGAACTTCTTGGTGACGTTTATGTCGACGTTGCCCCGGAGCGAATAATTCTCGTAGTTGGCGTTGGTCTTATAGGTGTTGGCGTTCTTGTCCACGTTGTAGAGACCCGAATTGTCCACGTATCCTACGGAGGCGTAGTAGCGCACGCGCTCCGTGCCGCCCCGCACGCTTACGTTGTAACGCTGCACGACGGAGGATTTTTTCATGAATCTGTCCATCCAGTCTACGTCGGGATAGTTGTAGGGGTCGTCGCCGCTGAGGTAGGAGTCGAGCGCATACTGGTCGTATTTGGGCGATCCGCCGTCGTTGACCGCCGCTTCGTTGTAGAGACGTGCGTAGTCATACGATCCGAGGTATTTCGGCAGGCGCGTCGGAGCCTGAAAACCTACCCCGGCGTCGATGCTCACCGTCAGGGGCTGTATGCGGCCGTGCTTGGTCGTGATCAGCACCACGCCGTTCGCTCCCCGCAGACCGTAGAGGGCGGTCGCCGCGGCGTCTTTGAGGACCGTAACCGATTCGATGTCGGCCGGGGAGATGCGGTTGGCGTCCTTGCGCACGTAACCGTCCACCAGAATGGCGGCCTGCCGGGAGTCGGACGAGATGCTCCGGAGTCCCCGGATATACATCGAATTGGATTCGATGCCCAGCTCTCCGTCGTGCTGGATGCCCAGAAATCCGGTCACCCGCCCGTTGAGCAGGTTGGTCCGGTTTATTCCGGGCAGATATTCCAGTTGCCAGCCCCCGACGGAAGAGACGGCGGCCGTGGTCAGATCCTTGTCGGACGCATGGTAGGGCGACACCATGACGGTGTTCGCTTTTACCGCGAGCGAGTCGGGCACGG
>OGRC01001614.1_pt1 | contig 14201 bp, 10 predicted proteins | sample 1553431 | NCBI WGS metagenome assembly OGRC01 (sample SAMEA2580064, study PRJEB22360) | human gut metagenome | biome: human gut; feature: human-associated habitat; material: faeces | place: Denmark | collected 2008/2010
AGGGATCGAAATAATCGAAGCAGAATGCTGCTCGGATCACATCCATATGCTGGTAAGAATACCACCGAAATATTCGGTATCAGAAATTGTAGGGTACTTAAAAGGAAAAAGCTCGCTAATGATATTTGAAAAGCACGCGAATTTAAAATATAAGTATGGAAATCGACATTTCTGGTGCCGTGGATACTATGTAGACACAGTGGGAAAGAACACCGCTGCAATCAAGGCGTATATTCAGAATCAGTTAAAGGAAGATTTAGAATACGATCAAATGTCGTTAGTAGAGTATATTGACCCGTTTACGGGTGAGCCGGTGAAGAAACACAATAAAGGATACAGTTCTATTTATTCCATCCGAGGCGTGTTGAGGCCTGCCTTCCAGATGGCGGTGGATGACGATGTTCTGCATAAGAACCCGTTTGGTTTTGAACTGGCTACGGTAATTGTCAACGACAGTGTAACAAGAGAGGCCATTACCAAAGAGCAGATGCGGAAGTTCCTGAAATTCATCCATGATGATAATGTTTACTGCAAGTATTATGAGGTGGCTTACATCCTGTTCCATACGGGGATGCGAATTTCGGAATTCTGTGGCCTGACGCTTAAGGATATTGATTTGGAGAACCGAATCATCAATATCGACCATCAGTTGCTCAGAACATCAGAAATGAAGTATGTGATTGAAGCCACAAAGACAAATGCCGGAACGAGGAAGCTGCCCATGACGGAAGATGTGTTTCGGTGCTTTCAGGCAATCATTGAGGATCGAGAGAAACCGAGATTTGAGAAGATGGTGGATGGGCATACGGGATTCCTTTTCACAGATAAGGACGGAATGCCCCTGGTGGCGATGCATTGGGAACACCGCTTTAATCACATGGTCAAGCGGTACAATGACATCTACCGGGTGCAGATTCCAAACATCACTCCCCACGTCTGCCGCCACACCTACTGCAGCAACATGGCGAAGTCAGGAATGAATCCAAAGACGCTCCAATACCTGATGGGGCATTCGGACATCGGCGTGACGCTGAATACCTACACGCATCTTGGCTTGGAGGATGCTGCGGATGAATTGAAGCGGATGGAGGGGTTGGCGGATGCCAGAAAAGAACTGGAGAAGGTCAAAGGAGAAAATCTGGTTTCGCAGAAAATGTTCCGGGCAATTTAATATAGAAAGAACACGATGGCGCTCTGCTTCGGCAGGGCGTTTTTCTGTATTCCCCACTCCTCAAATCCTGCGGTTTATGTTAGAATAAAGAACGTGGTATAGGGATTCTGTTGATAATACTACGATGTACGTTGGAGGATATAAGGATGAATTTAAAAATAGAGGATTTGATGAAGAAAATTGCGTTGCCTAAAAGATATTTTAACAATAACTTTATCATTTCGGAAAAATTTAGAGAAGAGAAGGAGAAGTTCTTATCTCTTGTTGGGCAGTGTAAAGATAACGAATTTGAGGATGACAAAAAATTGAAAATAGAGGAAAATATATCTCAAGTCATACAAGTTGCAGATGATGTTTCAAATATGATTTTAGGAATTTTCGATTGCTATGAAAACGCAGATTACAAAAAGGCACAGGAGCTGATGGACGGGCTCATGAGTCGGTTGGAAGAAGATATTTTTATTGGTTCAATTGATGATCGGGTGTGTATAAATTGCAATGGGCAGAACTATTATACAAGGTTTAGGATGACTCCTGGTTATCGATTCTTTCGGGTAAGAGCCGTTGATTATGAATCCACAGCAATTCAAAAAAATGCAGATGAGCTTTTTCATGTTCCGCTATCTAAACGAGCATATTCCAATAATGAACGATTTAGTTTAGTGGGTTTTCCTAGTTTGTATCTGTCAACTATGTTGCCGTTGGCTTGGCAAGAATGTGGATATCCGCAAAAATATTATTATTCAGAATATCAATATAAATATAGTGTAGATAAAAATTCAGGAAAAAGGTCACTTGAAAATGAGCTGAAATTTCTTTTATTGTATTCACCAGCTGAGATTGCTATTTGGGGAACATCAGTGAAATATAACAATTTTGCATTATGGCTTGAAGTAGTAACAAGATACTTGAAAGTCTATCCTTTGATATTGGCTTGCTCTTTTGTTAATCAGAGCGGAAAAGTGCCATATAAACAAGAGTATATTATTCCGCAGATGCTCATGCAATGGGTACAACGAAACAGTTCAAAGATTCAAGGAATTGAATACTTTACTTGTGCAGATATAAGTATGAGGACAAGTGAATGGTGTGCTTATAATATAGTAATTCCAGCTATGGCACCATACGATGACAAAAAGTATAGTATTCCGTTGAGGGAAAAATTCTGCTGGACATTACCTCAATTTTATTCTGTTCCTATTTTGGATAAAAGTTATAACGAGGCAGACCGGGAATTCATATATAATTTGGTTTCGGATATTAGAAGTGCTATGAGAACACATTTCTTTCCCAGCAAGTATCATGACACACTAATTAAAATGATAAATATATGTGGATGCTTAATGAGTTTATTGGAAAACCAAAATGCTGTCGATATGCAATTAGTATTACACGTTTTAAATTCTCTTTCTGAAAATATAAGTTCTATAAAAAGAATGCAATTAGACAGAGACATTGAAACAGAAATGAAGAAAGACAAAGATATCAAATTTATAGATGAATCAGATTTAAGCGATACTTGTACTTCTTTCAAAAAAATATATTATAATTTTGTAAGCAATTCGAGTTCTTCAGAATGTATTGAACAGATTGTTAGAAAACACAAGGATTTATGCTGGAACGACTTACATCCACATTCTGAAATAATGGTAGTATGTTATGATGAATCTGAGATAGAGGAAGCAACGAAATGGCTTGAAGAAAAACATGTATTGCATAGTGTATGTAAAATTGATTCAAGTAACAAGTCTATAGAAAGACTTAAGAAAATAGCATTAGACGCCAAAGTTTCCCTGGATGATTTTTGGGAGTGTCATGTGGGAGACGATGAATGGATAAGCAATAATATTGATATGATTAAAACACCTATCTTTATAAAATTAAATGATGTAAGTATATATTCTAAACCAGGAACACGTTCTGTTGAAATTGTGAGTATTGGATTTGACAAAGATATTTTATCTGATAAGTTGATGTGTTAAAATATCGGAGTAGTAAAACACCCCGATTCTTACTACGTTTTGACTACGTTTCATGTCCTCAACTTGCCCCGTTTTGCCGCATTTTGCTTATTCTGTGACAAATTTAACAATCTCAGAGCAAAATTTAGGGTTGGCAAACTGCGGCAAATCGGTGCAGAATACGGCATTTTAGGAGGATTTTCGTTTATGATAAAAGTATTATTTATTTGCCACGGCAGGACTCTTGGACTACTTGCAATCCTCGGAATAATGGGGCAAACTGGGGCATAATTCGGTATCTATTAAGTTGAAAGACTACCGGGAGACTACCTTTTTTCTTCTTTAAAGGCAAGAATGTAAAAGTAATCGTTAACAGGGTATATATAGTATGCACCCCCCCCCTTTTGAAAGTAATCGTTAATAGCGTTCTACCGGGAGGCTACTCCGGCTGCGAATTAAAAATCGTCCTTCTATATTATATGGATCGATTCCCTCGTACTGTTCATGTCGAGTCAGTAGTATTGCTGTCACGTGAAAAATAATAAATTGGCCTGAAACGGCTTGAAATCAATGGGATTCCGATAGATTGCCCTGAGCGGGGTGAGCTGCCGGAATCCTTTTTTGCGTTGTAGACAATAGTTCTGACCACTGAAAATCATTAGGGTGAGGCTGAATAACTATTGTTCCTGTGGAGTGAGACTGTGGAACTACTGACACAATACAACCTGAAATAAAATTTAGTATGCGAATACCAAAATATAAAACAATAACTTGACAAAGATGTACACCTTGTGCTATTATGTATTCAGTGAAAGAAACTTAACTTGTATTTCAGGAGATTGAGAATCATGAATAAAGATCAAGAAAGAAAGATTATCGCATATTGGGATCTTATGAGAGTGGCAGTCAGGCAAGATGATTACATTGCTGCCACTGTTCTTATAAGTGAAGTTAAGAACAAAATAATAAAAGCTGGCACACAAGAAACGCCAGACGCAGTTTATACAACGCTCTTGGAGGTTGCTGACGAGTTGCACGTTATCAATCCGTTCTCTGATAAGGAAAGGTTCTTCTTTATCTATCAAGAAGGAAAACAGCTTGAAAAAATGGACTGGGAAGGTGCGATTGGCAAAGTGGCTCGATTTTCGAGAATGCCCATCTTACCGGCTCCTATTGTCAAAGTTTACGAGGAACGCTTCTCGGCCAAGCCAGAATTAGTTCTAATAGCAGAAGCGGAGAAGTTTGTTCCTAATCTTCTACGTATTGTTGATGAAAATATCAATTCGAGCTTTACCTTAACAACTCAGAATGCGACTTACGCTAAGGCCCTGGAGTATGTTTTTGCAGATTACGAAAATGTTGAGGTGGCGCTAACAGACATCTATCAATATGGTTTTGTTAGTAAGCGATTTGATCTGATTTTTTCTTGTCCGAATATGGGCGGCAGAACACTGGCAGAAGATAAAACCTTCATGTGCAGAGAGTTCGATATGGTAGCGCTCGAGAATCTGTCTCTCCATCTCAACAGTGGGGGACGTTTGGTGATAACGCTGCCTGGAAGAATTACATTTGCATCTGGAAAAGTCAGTGACCTTAGACAGTTCATCCAGACAAGTTACACAATTAAAGAGATTGCTGAACTGCCGGAAGGGTCACTTGAATATACAGGTATCAAGGTATACCTACTTGATATTGAAAACACACGTCCGGGTGACGACGATATCATCATTCGCAGATATACAGCCGGTGATCGAAAGACACGGAGGTCAGCGATTACTTCTCTTGAGGTTACTGACGATACCTTTGTTATGCTTGACGAACTTGAGGAGCAGGGAGATTGGAGCATTGATCGCATCTTTGCTCAACAGGATGAAGAATACCTTAACTTTCAGAAGTCCGGGATTCGAAAGGAGTTAATCGGAAACGTTGCTCAAGTATTCAGAGGAAAGGCTGTTAATAAGAAAGACCCTGCCGGAAATATAGGTGTTGTTAATATTTCCAATATTGGCGACTACGACATAGATTATGAGAGCTTGGATCATTTGCAGGAAGAGGAACGCAAAGTGGCAAATTACCTTTTACAAGAAGGCGATGTGCTTCTTCCGGCGAGAGGTACAGCAATTCGTACAGCGGTTTTCCATGAGCAGACATATCCGTGCATAGCATCTTCTAACGTCATTGTAATAAGACCGGATCAGAAAAATCTCGACGGATATTACCTGAAGGTGTTCTTGGATAGTCCAATAGGAAACAAGATGATAAGTGGTGCTCAGCAAGGAATGACCGTAATGAATATCAGCTACAAGGATTTGAATGTACTTGAAGTGCCACTTCCAAATATGAAGAATCAACAAGCCGTTGTTAGAGAATATCAGGAAGAATTGAAAAAATACAGAGACACGGTTGCTGCAGCAGAGAAACGTTGGGATGAAGTCCTGAAAAAGCTGCAGACGTTTTAAGGAGGATTGCGAAAATGATAGGAGCAATTATCGGAGACATCGTTGGCTCCCGTTTTGAATGGAATAATATCAAGAGTAAGGATTTTGAGTTCCTTACATATAAGTGCTTCCCTACTGATGATAGCATTATGACTTTGGCGTTGGCACAGGCAATACTGGTTAGCAAGCCAGATCATAACGATCTGTCAAAGAATGCTGTTGAGTGCATGCAGTCCGTGGGACGCAATTATCCAGACTGTGGTTATGGCGGAGGATTCCGTAAGTGGATGTTCTCTGATGATCCGAAGCCTTATAACAGCTACGGTAATGGAGCTGCTATGCGTGTGAGCGCGGCGGGCTTTGCGGCGAATAGCATAGAGGAAGCAAAAGAGCTTTCGAGAAAGATTACTGAGGTGACACATAATCATCCGGAAGGAATAAAGGGCGCTGAGGCGACTGCGGTAGCTATCTATATGGCCAAGACTGGTAGCAGCCTCCTGGAGATAAGGGATTACATTGACAAGAATTACTATCCAATGAACTTTACTTTGGATGGAATTCGAGCTACATACAAGTTCAATGAGACCTGCCAGGATACGGTGCCACAGGCACTTATGGCTTTCTTTGAATCGACAGATTTTGAGGATGCGATTAGGAATGCGATCTCTATTGGTGGCGACAGTGATACGCTGGCTGCCATCTGCGGGGGTGTAGCAGAGGCTTATTATGGTGTTCCTTCGGAAATAAGGAAACATGCTCTCACTTTCCTGGATAAGCAGCTTCTCAAGATTCTAATTGCCTTTGAGAATAAGTATCCGCCGGTGATGGAGAAGAAGATTGGCGATATTAGTGTTCCGGTAGAACGTAAGACTGAACGAAAAGTTAAAGGTTCAGAACGCGAGACAATGATGGAAGAGGCATTCCAGGCTGCCGATGATGATACAGAAGCAGCGGAGCTTACAAAAGAGGAAACAACAAGTCGCCAGCTTTTTAATCATCTATTTGAGGCTTGTAATATTCTCCGCGGTCCTATTAACCAGGACGAGTTTAAGAGCTATGTGACACCGGTCCTGTTTTTTAAACGCATATCAGATGTTTATGACGAAGAGTACGAGGAGGCATTGGAGTTTTCCGGAGGCGATGTTGAGTATGCAGAAGCCGAGGAAATGCATTCTTTCGTAATACCTGACGGCTGCCATTGGAATGATGTTCGTATGGTAAGTCAGAATGTCGGAAAAGCGATCGTTAAGGCGATGACCGGCATTGAAAAGGCAAATCCAGATACTCTGTCCGGTGTTTTCAGCAGCTTTGATGATGCAACCTGGACCGATAAGAATAAACTGACCGATGAGCGTCTTAAGAATTTGATTGAGCATATGTCGCTTATCAAGGTCGGTAATAAGAATTATTCTGCAGATATCATGGGAGACAGCTACGAATTCCTGATAAAAAAGTTTGCAGACATGTCAAAGAAAAATGCCGGAGAGTTCTATACACCGAGAACCATCGTAAAGCTGATGGTAGAATTGCTTGATCCTAAACCCGGTGAAACTGTTTATGACAAAACCACGCCGAGATTGATACAATTTCATACCCTCAAAAATGCCGTAAATCCGCCGTTTCTGGGCGGTGTTTCTATTTTTGGCACTGTGGCAGCATAGGCAGAACGGCACCCTTGCCAGAACGGATTGCACTTTTCAAGGGTACTCTGTAACGATAGAAAAGCTATCGTTACAGAGTAGGGCTATCGTTAAGATGTATAAGAAGGTGCGGGCGTGGCGCAAATGCTTGACTCTGGACTGAAAACAGTTTATAATTAGACTGAATTAAGGGCGAGGAGGAAAGCCGCAATGACAGATTCATGCATCTACCTGGACACTTATGTGTTGCAGCAGGATATGCGAGTAAGAATGCCGAAAGCAATCCTTTCTAATATGGGAGTCGAAAAGGGCAAGACCAGTTTTGATATTTATTTGAACGCACAGGAAAATGAATTGATTTTCCGGGTTCACCATGATAAAGAAGGAGAAAAAGCCGATGAGTGAGCCATTAAGAGCCATTTCGTTATTTTCTGGGGCTGGCGGCATGGATGTCGGTTTTGAGAACGCAGGAATAAAAGTCGTGTTTGCCAATGAGCTGGTTTCCGATGCTGCAGAAACCTACAAAGCCAATCACCCAGACTGCATCATGGTCAATGATGACATCAATAATGTAATTGACTCCCTCGACAAATATGAGGGAATAGATCTTGTGTTTGGAGGGCCACCCTGCCAGGGATTTTCTGTGGCGGGCAAAATGGATCCCGATGACGACAGGAGCAAATTGATTTTTACCTTTCTGGATGTTGTTGAAAGAGTCAAGCCAAGAGCTTTTGTGATGGAAAATGTAAAAGCCCTGGGCGAACTGAGTAAATGGAAAGATGTACGAGAACGCTATTTGAAGAAGGCTTTTGACCTTGGATATTCGTGCCATTATTTTGTCTTAAATGCCACAGATTATGGCGTGCCGCAGAAGCGGGAGCGCGTATTCTTTATTGGAATCCGAGGGGATTCGTTTGATGAAAAGCGTCTCTATCAGCTTATCTCACACAAGAAAGCGAAAGCGGCCCCCATCCGGGATATCTTACTGCCCCTTGGAAAAGCGGGCAGCGAGGAAAATCCCCGTACCTGTGTGGCAAAGATTAATTTCTGCGCTCGGCCGGTTATGCGCAAATCCCCTTATGCGGGAATGTACTTTAATGGGCAGGGGCGCCCGATAGACATCAACGGCTATGCGAACACCCTCCCTGCTTCTATGGGCGGGAATAAAACGCCGTTCATAGATGAAGATTACCTGTATGGGGAAGCGGACGATAATTTCATCGAGAACTATCATAAGGGTCTGGTGGATGGAACAATTACCCCGGAATACAAGGAAGCCCCTGGACGGCTCAGAAGGATTACGATCAGGGAAGCAGCTAAGATTCAAACTTTCCCGGATGATTATGTTTTCTGTGGAAAGCCCGCTGCGATTTATAAACAAATCGGAAACGCAGTGCCATGCAAAATGGCAGAGGCTGTTGCATCGGCTGTTGCTGAATATCTCCAATCATAAAAATTGGGAATGTGTTACCATTAGTCCGGTACACATTCCCGTTTTTTTATGCCTGCATAGCTTCTGTCAGAGCGTCATTCCAGGCCACTTTTATCGTTGCCTGCACATCCTGGGCGTTGAACAGTTCAAACATCCTGTTGTTGTATGCAGTCCGAAATGCCTCGTCCCCAGAAAGCAGGATGTGGATGGTCAAATCTGTGATGGAAGCGAAATTGATATTATACCCCTGTGCAAAATACGCTTTTGCCCGTTCCAGCGCATTTTCCCTTGGGAGATCGTTTGTATAAACGAATAAGTACTCAGCAGCGTTATTGAGTGTGATTTTTGTAGAGAAAGTAGAGTCAACGCGGGAGCCATCTATTGGACGCTCTGTAACTTCAATGGCTTTAAAGATCGCTCCATCCTTGTAAATCGTAATATCACCTGGTGCGCCGGTCGCACCATCTGCGGCGTTGATCTCCTGGCGTTCTATGGTCCACCCCGCATTCATCTGACCGTTGATAGTGGAGAAGACGGCATCCGTCAGGAGCATGGGAATAAGGCCGCCGCTCTGGCGATGCTGTAGTTTGTTTAGGAACATACGGTACTGATCGATGCGGAGTCGGCGGATTGGAACAAGCCGGACAATCGACTGCTCACGGAGGTCGATAAAGCATTTCAATAAAGCAATGATGATCGTTTCCACCTCATCGCTTTCGGACACAGCCTCCAAGGTGGAAATCAGTGACAGCAAAGCGTCAAAGCCTTCCTTATCGCGCAATCCATCCCTTGTATCTTCAGTGAAAGTAACATTCCTGCGGAAAGTCGCCAGATAAGGGCCTTTGGAACAAGGAATCTGCTTTGAAAACAGGAATGGATTGACCGCCTTTTCATCCAGAGTGCGCCCATTAAAAGCGTCCTCACCCTGTTTGACATAGGGGTGGCGGATATTGCAGCCCCTGTCCTGATACCTTGCTACTGCGCAGCCCAGCAGGACCTCGCGGTAGGACTGTGTTTTTGAGGAAAAGATTGTATCCAACGCATCCTTGTTGTCTGTGATATATTGAGTCACGGCTGCAGGAAGTTCCTGGGCAGCTTTTTCGTATGAGTTGTTGAGAAGAACCTTTGCCTGTTCGTAATCGATAGCCATTTTATTTTTCCTCCTGATCGTCAATTGTTTCGAGGATGTCCTCTATGTGACAGCCCAGTGTTTCACATATTTTCAAAAGAACGTCTGTAGTAATGTTTCCGCCTTTGCCAAGTTTCGCAATAGATGCGGCGCTGATACCAGCGGCATCTTTTAGCTCCATCTTAGTCATGTTCTTGTCAATAAGAAGTTTCCATAGCTTGTTATAACTGATACGCACTTGTTTGCCTCCTCATTATTTCATACCCATCATCATTTCATAATGTTGGTCTTGCCCCATGTGATGGAAAATCATCTGGAAAGTATCTCTGCACTGCTGGACGTCTATGCAGTCGTCCACATAATGCATACCATCATTTATGCCGGACGAATTGGCGGCAATGTACGAAAGCATGGCGGACGCCAGTTCAAATTTAGAGAAATCCTCATTGCCAAAATCATCGTGGGTAAAGGCGTCCTTATTCTCTTCGAGTATCCTCTTTCGCAAGTCACTGCCCTCATACCCGCAAAGCTGCAGAAAGTAATATTCCAGGATTCTCCGGATAATGCTCATAAGGGGAATACCGGATGAAGCATCCTTATATTCATCCCACAGAGCTGCATAAGAATTTTTGACCGGATTTACATTCATTCGCTCTGAAGGGCAGTCGGGGTTTGGACAGTCACACAGCCGTATAGAGGACTTGTTGTCCGTTTTACGAATCAGATAAAAGGAAACAAAGTCATAGCGGTTGGCGTAAGCATAGGTGACTTCCCTGTGGAAATAAGCGTTATGAGTCAAAATAAAAATTTGCTTGATAAAGTTCCCGGAAACTACAGGATTTCTGTTATCCGCATTGTTCCGGCACACTTCGATCATTTTTCTAATCTGCGCGCTCACAATAAAGAGCGCACTGCTGTCCATGCTCGAAACAGGGTCATCGATGACAACGATCTTCTCGCGAGTGTCCCCATCTGCGCTTTCCCTTCCAAATACAAGCTGCTGGAAATATAGAAACGCGATGAAATTTTTTTCTCCTTCACTGAGATTCTCAGCAATCTGTCCTGTATCGGTGCGCACAACCTCGTAATTGATGGCTGGGGTTGGGACAACGCACTCTACAGAACCATCGGGGCGGATGATTTCTTCATGCCGGGGCCGCAGTTCAAATCCCTGGAATCCAGAGTCGCGGAGCATGGTGTTTATGCTTTTCATCGCAGTTTCAGTTTCCACGGTCTGGCTATTCAAAATGCGCAGATCCTCTTTTAGCTGGTCAAGTACCCCTTTCTGTGTATCTATGATATCCTGTTGTGCCTGTATTTCAGCATCAAGAGCCATCTCGCTTCGTTCATAGGCTTCCAGGACATCTTTTAAAGTATAAGCGATTTGCTCAAAAACGGCCTTTTTGCATTCAGCCTTCTTTTTAGGTCCGGCAGACACAATATCATTATTGGCGTCTATCAGGCGGTTAAATCCGCTGATGATGTCTGAAAGCTCCTGGAGAATTGGCTCTACCTCGTCCAGGGCCACGATTTTAGAGGGTTCCGCTACCTTGCTTTTGATTTTTTCAATATTTTCAGCTATTACTGCTTTTACTGCAGTGAGCTTGTCATGGTAGGGCTTTGTGTCGATTACGGGGTAAACCTCTTCCGGCAGCCGACTCAACGGAACGAACAGGGCGTTTGCTGCGTCCCGATACGCAGCCAGGAAAGCATCCAGCTTCTGAAGGTTGGTCTGGTACTGTGTATCAAAACTTGCGGCCAACATCTCCTCAAAATTCGGGAGCAGGTCTTGGGAACAATACGGGCATTTTCCGCCTGCCTTTGCATGGTAATCTGCGTGACCCTGGCGAACCCATTCAGTTGACCCGACTTCTTTCAGAAAGTCCGCAAATGGAGTGTTTGAAGTATTCACAATCGCAAGGGAAAGGATTTCACAGCCAGAGATGTGGTCAAGTATGGATGTATCGCTAACCACGCTAAATCTGCCATATCGCTTTGCAGTAGAAGAATAGACAGAGTCATACATCCGCTTCAATTCCTCTACATCATGCTGAATGGGCGAATGGCGTTTTACCTCTTCGGCAAATTTTTGCTTTGACCCTTTCTTGCCCTCCTGAGTCGCTTCGAATACAGTGCGCAGATCCTCTGTTTTGTCCCAGCAATCCTTATATAGCTGTTTTACTAAAGCCGCTTTCGTCTTAACTTTTTTGTCCTTTTCAGAGAAAGCATCCGAAGAGGCTTTTTGTGCCTTCTTCTGTTCAGCGGCCTTCCTATCAATCTGTTCCTGTATTTTTACATTTGCCTCGTTCATAGTAAAAACGCCAGGAAGATTGTGGTAGTTTCGCATATTGGAGTCAATAAAATCCTGGTCATACACAAGGGGAAGGTAATCCGCAGCCGTTTTGCCGGGAGCATAGGCCACCCCTGAACTGGATTTTATGGCTTTTGCTATGGTTGTTTTTCCTGTCCCGTTGTTGCCAAAGAAGTAATTGACATAGGTCGGGGTAATGGCAACACCGGTTCCTCTGTATGTGGCGTCATTAAGGGTGATTCTTACAATTTCGCCGGGTAATTTGTCTGGCATGACTTTCCTCCCCCTGTGTTAATCCGGCCTTGGAAGGTTGGTGAATCCAGCCTCGTCAAATGCCTCGAAGAGATTGACCTTATGTACTGACCATGCGCTGATGTTCAAATCCGTGATAGCGCAATCCACATTAAGATCAAAATAGATGGCGTTCTTTTTCACGCATAGTAGCTGCTGGTTAATGGCGGATATGGGCTGGAAAGCAACTTTAATGTTCTTTCCTTCTTTTTTGACCCTTCTAATGTAGCCATAGACCGCCCACTGGTTTGGATCAGTTTTACCACCAAGTTCAGTATTTTCCCGACAGATAAGGGCTGGGAATGTTTTTAATTCCGCAACTCCTGCATCGGACAGGGATGAACAACGCTCCAAAATTTCCGGCGGAACAAGATGCTGGCTCAGAGCGCGGCTGGCAGTTACAGTCACAATATTATTGATAAATACATCCTCTTCGCATGTAACAAGAAGCTGATAGTACTCCTTGCTGAAGGACTGTATTGCCATGAGCTGCTCGGCACTGTTACTTCCGCCGGGCTGTTGGTAATTGTAGTTGATATTAACCACGCCGCCGCCCTGGTTTGTGACATGGACGTTCGTAGAGCCGGTCTGCTCAACTTTTTGTGCAGCAGGAGGCATTGATGTTTTCGGAATTAGTTCGTTATTCATAAGCCGCCTCCATCAAAAGTGAAAATTGATTGTACCGTTATTCGTCAGATTGACATTGTGATCCCCATTTTGGATAACATTTGTCTGCTGCTGAATAACGGTTGTTTTTTTGTCTTCTCCGGCGGCACCTGATGGCATTTCGTCATCCACGACCTCCGCCTCTATAGATTCTGCATCGCTGTCTGTTTGCGCCGATTTCCCCGGCGATTTTCTTGTGGCAGGAGCCGCCCCCCTCGTGGTGGAAGCGTACCCGTTCCTCTCTGATGATGGAAGCGAACAGGTCCGCCAGCTTATCCGCAGCATTGTGTAAATTGATGTCTGGGATATATTTCTGGAACACCTCGCACAGCCCTTGAATAGCGCAATCTTGAAAACTTCCGATGTATTCGGAAAATCCAAATGGTTCTACATAGGGGCTGATTTTTCTTGCCAGGCCGGAGATCTTTGTATTTCCGTTGTAATACGCCTTAAAGGATTCTTTATTGTACCCGTTGAGAATATCCAAGCCGTCTTCAGTGACGATTGCTTCAAATAAGGAACGGGTAAAGGCGTGAGTACTGCTCCCGGCTCCGATGCTGGGATGCAGCAAATGTGCAAAGTCTTTAAACTTCATACCCTCATCCTTTCTACCCAAGCCTACCCATGCCAACCCAACGGAACCCGCCTTAACCGACCATGTATTTTATAATGGATTCAGCCCTTAGATAAGGGACGTGCCTTCTGAAAACAGGAGGTACGGGGAAGTCGGAAATGTGTTTTCGGGACATGGAGAGATGATTTCTAATTATAGCACAGCTGTGTGAAACATTCTACCCCTAATCCAGAATTCACATCTGTAAAAGCGAGTTTATTTTCGTATTTGCAGAACTGATTTCCAGAAATAAATCTCAATAGTCCGAGATGGCCATTAGGACGATGGGATGCATAAGACCTTGGACGCAGTGATAAAGACTGCGCTCCGAGTGAAGATGCCCCACCGTTGACTTTTGGCGTTCATTTTCGGATTGGCGGGGTCTGTGGGTGTCTTCAGCCACAGGCTCTTTTGTGTCCCACCGTCCTTTGACCCGGACGGAAAGGACACGAAATGATAGTAAATCAGAGTAAAAAGCAGGACAGGCAGTTCCAGATCCCGATGGTAGTAACGGACGAGGTCATCCATGATTTTGGCTTCAAACCGGAA
>OGRC01001623.1_pt1 | contig 14137 bp, 15 predicted proteins | sample 1553431 | NCBI WGS metagenome assembly OGRC01 (sample SAMEA2580064, study PRJEB22360) | human gut metagenome | biome: human gut; feature: human-associated habitat; material: faeces | place: Denmark | collected 2008/2010
GTGTCATCTGATCGCCTGTGTAAGCGTGGATTGTGCACATGATACCGGATTTGATCGGTGCAAGATCATTCAATGCTTTTGCCATCGGAGCCAAGCAGTTTGTTGTACAAGAAGCTGCAGAGATGATGTTGTCATCTTTTGTAAGCTGCTCGTGGTTTACGTTGTATACGATTGTCGGAAGATCGTTTCCTGCCGGAGCGGAAATAACAACTTTTTTAGCGCCTGCATCGATATGTGCCTGTGCTTTTGCTTTGGATGTGTAGAATCCTGTACACTCCAGAACTACGTCAACGCCGATCTCTCCCCACGGAAGCTCTGCTGCGTTTGCTTTTGCGTAGATTTTAATTTCTTTTCCATCAACAATGATAGAATCCTCTCCAGCCTCAACTTTATCTGCCAGCGCATATTTGCCCTGTGTTGAGTCATATTTCAGTAAGTGAGCAAGCATTTTCGGGGATGTCAGGTCATTGATTGCTACGATCTCAAATCCCTCTGCTCCGAACATCTGTCTGAAAGCGAGACGTCCAATACGTCCAAATCCATTAATCGCTACTTTTACTGCCATGATTAATTCCTCCTAAAAGTTTGAAAAATATTTAACTGTTTCCAGTCATGCAAATGAACCCCCGCAAAATAAACATTGTTAAGAATTCATCAACTAGCATAATTGTACTAAAATAGAAACAAAAATTCAAGTCCTAAATACATTTTTATGGAATCCGTCGAAAAACTGCCTTACGTTTCTCAAATTCTGTATAATATCGAAAACCACATGCCTTCAGAAGTTCTCCTGCCGTCTCAAAATCATACCCAACATGTTCCGGTTTATGCGCATCTGATCCTACTGTTATGATCTCTCCGCCCAATTCTTTGTACCGGCAAAGTACATCCGGATGCGGATGTGCAAATCCAAGTCCGTATTTGATTCCTGCCATATTCAATTCCAGACCTTTTCCGGAATTGATTAATTCCTTTAAAATCTCATCGATCTCATCAGAAAATTGCCTGTAAGAATATTCTTCTGCCTGATGCTTTCCATAACGCACTACATAATCTATATGTCCAAGCACATCAAAACACCTGATCTTTCGAATACAATCCAGCGTTTCCCGAAATGCACTTCTGTATGCATCTGCATCGCTGACCCCTTCAAACATCTTTCCATTGTATGGGTCTTCCCCTTGAATAAGATGCATCGAACCAATTACAAAATCAAACGGATATTTTTCAGTCAGCGTTTTATATTCCGCCTGCAAATGTTTTTGCAGGCCCAGTTCGATTCCGATTCTCACTTGAAGTTGTCCCTCAAACTCTTTTTTCTTTTTCAGCAGCTGTGCAAAATAAGTATCCATATCTAACCGAAACGGATTTTCTCCCAGTTCTTCATCCGGCGGATAATCTGCATCCATATGATCTGTGATACATATTGTGCGAAGTCCTCTTTCAACTGCAGCCTTTCCCATTGAATCAACCGTCGCTTCACTGTCTGTTGAAAATTCGGTGTGCATATGAAAATCAGAACGTATCATCGTTTCTTTCAATTCTTTTTGCATCCTCTCACACCTTTCATAAAATTGTGCCGCCTCCAAGCACATATTCTCCGTCATAAAATACAAGTGCCTGTCCGGGAGTCACCGCCCTTTGCGGCTCTTCAAATCGGCAAGTTACCTCATCTTCCCCCGTCCGCTCAACCGTACACCACGCACCCTTATGATTATACCTGATCTTTGCAAACACGCGCACAGGTCTCTGAATATCTTCTACAGCCATAAAATTCAGCTTGTTTGCACGAACAACCGTTGTAAGAGATTCCTCATAAGTTCCGATAACAACTTCATTTGTTTCCGGACGAATCTCGAGAACAAAAGCCGGAAAGCCAAGCGCCAGACCAAGCCCTTTTCTCTGGCCTACTGTATAGTGAATAATTCCTTTGTGCTGACCGATCACCGTTCCATCAGACAAGACAAAATTGCCTTCTGAAACTTTTTTCCCTGTGTGAGTCTCAATAAAAGAAGCATAGTCACCATCCGGGACAAAACAGATGTCCTGACTGTCCGGTTTATCCGCAACGAGCAGTCCGATCTTTTCAGCAATCTGCCGCACTTCTTCTTTCGTATACTCTCCGACAGGCATCAATGTCCGTTTCAACTGTTCCTGAGTCAGATTATACAGCGCATACGTTTGATCTTTTGCAGCCGTTGCTGAACGGCGCAGCGCATACCTTCCATTTGGAAGCTGTTCAACCCGCGCGTAATGCCCTGTTGCAATATAGTCTGCTCCGATAGAAATGCTTCGTTTCAGAAGTGCTTCCCATTTTACATAACGATTGCAGGCAATACACGGATTTGGAGTTTGACCATTCACATAAGAATCTGCAAAATAATCAATCACATTTTTCTTGAATTCCTCTCTGAAATTCATCACATAATAAGGAATATCCAGCGCCGCCGCAACTCTTCTTGCATCTTCTACAGCGCTTAATCCGCAGCATCCGCCATTTTCTTCCACTGTACAAATGTCCTCTTCCTGCCAGATCTGCATTGTGACGCCAATCACATCATACCCTTGTTCTTTCAGAAGATATGCCGCCACAGACGAATCTACGCCTCCTGACATTCCCACAACCACTTTCTCCATCAATATTCCTCTTCTTCCTCGTCCTCATGAATATCTGTTTTCGGTTTTTCCAGTCCTTCAATTTTGATTCCGTTCTTTTCAGCATAATCCCAAAGCGCTGCATGGATTGCTTCTTCTGCCAGCAGCGAACAGTGCACTTTCACCGGCGGCAGACCGTCAAGCGCCTCCATAACAGCTTTATTGGTTACCTGCATCGCTTCCTGTATATTTTTCCCTTTTACAAGTTCGGTCGCCATGCTGCTCGTAGCAACCGCAGCTCCGCATCCAAATGTTTTAAACTTTACATCACGGATAATCTGATTCTCATCAATATCAAGATAAATCCTCATAATATCTCCGCACTTTGCATTTCCTACTGTTCCCACACCACTGGGATTCTCAAGTTCTCCTACATTTCTCGGGTGCTGAAAATGATCCATTACTTTTTCTGTATACATTCATTCTTCCTCCTGTTTTTCGTTTTCTTTTTTCTCTTATTTTTCCTGCTTTTTCAAAAAATCTTCATAAAGCGGAGACATTTTCCGAAGCTGATCTATAATTTCTTTCAGGCATGATACAACATAATCCAATTCCTCTTTCGTTGTATCCGCCCCCAGTGTCATTCGCAATGATCCGTGTGCAATTTCATGGGGAAGTCCGATCGCCAAGAGCACATGGGAAGGATCCAGTGAACCCGATGTACATGCAGATCCGCTGGAAGCACAGATTCCCTTCATATCCAGCATAATAAGAAGGGATTCCCCTTCAATAAACTGAAAACTAAAATTAACGTTATTCGGAAGGCGCCGCTCTCTGTCTCCGTTTAATCTGCAGTACGGTATCTCTTTTTCAATCTTTTCAATAAGATAATCCCGAAGTTGTGTTTCCTTCTCCGCACGTTCTTTCATGGATGCAGACGCTCTTTCAACTGCTTTTCCGAAACCAACGATTCCCGGAACGTTTTCTGTCCCGGCACGACGTCTCCTCTCCTGCGCTCCCCCGTGGATCAAAGATCGGATTTTTACGCCTTTTCGAATATATAAAAATCCAATTCCTTTCGGACCGTTTAATTTGTGGCTGCTGGCGCTGAGCATGTCAATATGACATTCATCAACATTGATCGGCACCTGACAAAACGCCTGCACGGCATCTGTATGAAACAAAATTCCTTTTTCATGAGCAATCGCCCCGATCTCTTTTATCGGCTCGACTGTGCCGATCTCATTATTCGCAGACATAACCGAAATCAAAATCGTATCCGGCCGTATCGCTGCTTCCACCGCTTTCGGATCAACAATTCCATACTCATCTACATCAAGATACGTAATCTCATATCCTCGTTTCTGAAGATATTCGCATGTGTGTAAAACGGCATGATGTTCAATTTTGGTCGTAATAATATGCTTTCCTTTTGCACCGTACGCTTCTGCTGTTGCTGTCAGCGCCCAGTTATCTGCCTCCGTTCCTCCTGCTGTAAAATAAATTTCATTTTCCCGCGCACCGATCACGGATGCAATCGTTTCTCTCTGCTTCGCAATCACTTCCTTGTTTTCCGCCGCAAACGAATATACGCTGGAAGGATTTCCATAATGTTCTGTAAAATAAGGCAGCATTGCTTCTACAACTTCCGGTGAAGTTTTTGTCGTTGCCGCATTATCAAGATAAATCAATTTATTCATCGTCTCTTCCTCCATCTCTGCTTATAAACCATCAGGTTTGTTTTCACAAGTTTTTCCGTTCTCCTTCACGAGTTGATCTAATCGGATCTCGTCCACTGTCTGATTAATACTGTCATTAATTTTTTTCCAAACATACTTTGTCACACAACTATCGGAAACACTGCAGCCGCCGTCCGGTTCAAATCCTGCACAATCAACCGGTTCAAGACTGCCTTCCAATGCCCGAAGCACATCCCCCACAGAGATTTCTTCCAACTTCCGGGCAAGCACATAACCGCCTCCTGCTCCGCGTACACTTCTTACTAATCCCGCCTTTTTCAGCATAGACATCAGTTGTTCAAGATATCGTTCCGAAAGATCCTGCCTTGTTGAAATACTTGTAATAGACACCGGCTCTTCTCCGCTGTTCTGAGCAAGATCAATCAACGCACGAAGTCCATATCTTCCTTTTGTAGACAGCTTCATTTCCTCACGCTCCATTTCATAATAAAAAATGATCTATTTTCGTTTTATATATTGCAGAAAATTTCCTAGTATTTTACTGGGAATTACATTCGTAGCATATCACCCATCCACGGTTCTGTCAAGACTCCTTCTGTCATATGTTTTTAACAAGTATCGCCTGCCATGGCAGCTCGAGGTGATTTTATGCTTCCCAATCCAAATAAGATCCACCGTTTTTCTTCTCACAAGCTGTTTCGCAAAGCCGCTGTTCTAACTGTTGCCGGATTAATCACACGCATTATGGGATTCTTCTTTCGCATTTTCTTAAGTCACGCTTTCGGAGAAGAAAATGTCGGATTATACCAGCTTATTTTCCCTGTCTACGGTCTCTGTCTTTCTATCAGTACATTTGGTATCCAGACGGCTGTTTCACATATGGTCGCGGAAAAAATGTCGGCAGACACAGACCGCACTCCCTGTTCTGCTTTTTCTGATTCCAAACGACAAAAAGAAGCCGGAAACATCCTTGCAGTTTCTCTCGGCTTCACGATTTTTCTATCCCTGATTGAATTATATGTTCTTCAAAAAAACGCATCCTATATTGCAGTCACTTTTTTAGGAGATGCCAGATGCGAAAACCTCCTTCTCATCATCTCCTACGCTTTACCCTTCGCCGCAATACACAGTTGTATCTGCGGATACAGCTTCGGTCTTCAACAAACAAAATTACCAGCTTTGTCGCAGCTTATTGAACAATCTGCAAGAATTCTTTTTGTCATACTGCTCTTTTTCTTTACAAAAAACACCGGAAGAGCTCCCTCTGTAAAACTTGCCGCCGCCGGAATTGCTGCAGGGGAAATTACTGCCGCACTTTTTTCGATACAAATGCTCAACAGACAGAACCGCCCTCATTGCACTCCTTCCACTCCCGCAATTTTCCGTACTTTCAGAAAGTTGTTCCGTCTGTCTGTTCCTCTTACCGCTAATCGGGCGGCAGTCACTTTACTTCAAAGTGTCGAAGCCGCTTCTATTCCGACTTTTTTAAAAATCTATGGCATGACTTCATCCGAAGCGCTTCGCCTGTACGGCGTACTGACTGGAATGGCGCTCCCATGTATTCTGTTCCCTTCGGCGCTCACTTCCTCCATCGGAACGGTATTAATGCCTGCTGTCAGTGCAGCACAGGCGTCCGATAATAAGAAACGCATCATTCAATTACTGAAACAATCTGTAGGAAGCTGTTTTATCTTAGGTCTTGGATGCTGCCTTTTCTTTCTTATCTTCGGAAAATTTCTCGGAACAATTCTATTCCACAGTTCAACTGCCGGAGATTTTATTCTTACCCTTTCATGGATCTGTCCGTTTCTCTACACAAATACAGCCCTCACAAGCGCCATCAACGGACTCGGAAAAACCTTCTATACTTTTTTGATCAATACCGCCGGTCTGCTTGTCCGCATTGCCGGAGTCTTTCTTGCAATTCCACATTTTGGAATACAAGGGTACTTGATCGGACTTCTTGTAAGTCAATTTCTCGTGTTTGGAATCGCGGTTCTGCTTCTATCCATCCACTTTTACAAAGGACCTTCTCATCTGTAGACGATATGCATTTTGCACATCGTCTGCAGAGCTTTACGAAACTACATATAACCTAAAAACAATTTCACTAGCATAGGATTTACATACAATTCTGTAATAATCCCTAAACTCATCATCAATCCCACAAAAATCGTTTTCTGTCTGTTCCACAGTCTTTCTCCTGATGTACAGCAATATTTCAAAAGCACAAAATAAGCCGGTATGTAGAAAAGAAATTGGGGACAAACTCCGATAAGACACAAAAGACATCCTTTCATTCCCATATTCGTTGCCGCCAACGAGACAAGAACTCCTGCCGATACGCCTGTCCACCCAAGAAATATCCCGGCACTTATTTTTCGCAGCTTTGTAAGCGCCATACCCGAAAGAAGAAAAAATGGGACGAAGCGTATTCTAATCAGATACCACAAATATTCCGTTTCATCTATCTTGATATTTCGAAACTGTTCCAAGAAATAGTCACTGAACAAATCCGGAGCCGCAACATATTTCTCAGCAATAAAATTCACATAAACAATTCCAATCAAAAATCCCGGCATAAACAAAGCCGCCAACTGCTTTCTCGCATGAAATATCTTCATCCTTATTCTTCATTCCTCCTGCTATCCGCACAAAATCTCACCTTTCTTAGTATGTGCTTTACGCTTTCATTGATATTTCATTATATGCCGGAACTTTCTCATTATTCATATACTATGCCGCCTCTAGCTTTCGTATTTTACTGCATACGCCATCAGTGATGCGACAGTTTTTGCATCTTCAATTTCCCCTGTAAATATTTTTTCTTTTAACTCTTCCAAAGAGTACGCTTTCAAATCAATAAACTCATCTTCATCCAAATGCTGTTTTGAAGGGATCAGATCTTTTGCAACATAAACCTCAATCTTTTCATTACAAAACGCAACTGTCGTCCGAAGAGTAATCAGCCATTCTAATTTTTCACTTCTATATCCTGTCTCCTCTTCTAATTCCCTTGCAGCACATTCGATTCCCGGCTCTTCTTCAGCATCCAGTGCGCCTGCGGGTATTTCCAGTGTATATCGCTCCAACGCATTCCGATACTGACGCACCATAAGGATCTTCCCATCTTTTGTCACCGGGACTACCGCAGCAGCTCCTTTGTGTTTAATAAAATCCCATATAACAGTATGATCTCCGTTAATCTCCATTGTATCCTGATAAAAATCAATAATTTTCCCTTTGAATTTCAGTTCCCTGTTCACTCGTTTAATCTGTTCGCTCATCCTCTTTTTTCTCCTTTCTCTTCTTTCTCTTTTTGCACAATGATCCGCCAATTTATTCAATCACAGGAAGTGCTAAAAGACACATTCCGGAATTGTAAGTGACCGCCAAGGTCTCGGGCAAGCCCGGACTTTGTCTCGTCGTCATTGCAAAAAAGAAAGCCCTCGTCTTTCGACAAGGGCTGGTCTTTCATCTGCTGTTATGATTCTTTGCTATTTCGCATAATCTGTCGCCCGTGACTCACGGATTACATTGACTTTAATCTGTCCAGGATACTCAAGTTCAAATTCAATCTGTTTTGCAATATCCCTTGCCATAAGCACCATATCATCATCAGATACCTGCTCCGGAACTACCATAACTCGAATCTCTCTACCTGCCTGAATGGCAAAAGATTTATCCACGCCTTTAAACTGGTTGGTAATCTCTTCTAACTGTTTCAATCTGTTGGTGTATGTTTCGATCGTCTCGCGTCTTGCACCTGGTCTTGCCGCTGAGATTGTATCGGCCGCCTGCACTACACATGCGATCAATGTCTGCGGTTCAACATCTCCGTGATGTGATTCCACAGCGTTGATTACGGTTGCAGATTCTTTATATTTTCTACAAAGATCCACACCGATCTGAATATGTGACCCTTCTACATCATGGTCGATAGATTTTCCTATGTCATGCAGGAGTCCGGCACGTTTTGCCATTCTGACATCTATACCGATTTCACCCGCAAGAAGTCCTGATAACTGTGCTACTTCTATCGAATGTTTCAATGCATTCTGTCCATAGCTTGTTCTGAACTTCATACGTCCGAGAAGCCGGATCAGCTCTGGATGAATTCCAGGCACACCTACTTCTAAGGCTGCCGCTTCTCCTTCTTCTCTGATCATCGTCTCGACTTCTTTCTGCGCCTTTTCTACCATCTCTTCAATTCTCGCCGGATGAATACGTCCATCTACAATCAAACGTTCAAGCGCGATTCTTGCAACTTCCCTGCGGATCGGATCAAATCCGGATAACACAACTGCTTCCGGAGTATCGTCAATAATCAGTTCCACACCGGTCAAAGTCTCAAGTGTACGGATATTTCTGCCTTCACGACCGATAATACGTCCTTTCATCTCGTCACTTGGGAGCTGCACTACAGAAATTGTTGTTTCTGCAACATGATCAGCTGCACATCTCTGGATTGCATTGACAACATATTCTTTTGCTTTCTTGTCTGCCTCTTCCTTCGCCTGTGTCTCCAATTCTCTGACCATTTTTGCAGTGTCATGCTTAACATCTTCTTCAACAGTTTTCAACAGATATTCTTTTGCCTGTTCGGAGGTAAGTCCTGAGATTCGTTCCAGTTCCTGCACACGTTTCTGATTCAGCTCTTCTACCTTGGCTTCCCGCTGACGAAGCTGGTCTTCTTTCGCCGTAAGCTTCGACTCCCGATGTTCTAACATATCGGAACGCTTATCAACTGCCTCTTCTTTTGCCAGCACCCTTTTCTCATAGCGCTGTAATTCCGCTCTTCTTTCTTTCGTCTCCTTTTCAAGATCATTCTTCGTCTTGATAGATTCTTCTTTTACTTCCAAAAGAGCTTCCTTTTTCGTTGTTTCAGCAGTCTTCACAGCATCATCGATGATCTCTCTTGCTTTCGCCTCTGCATTTCCGATCTTGCTGTCCGCATTCTTTTTCAGACCGGAAATCGTCATAAAACGAGAAACCACCCCAACTATCAAAGCGAGTGCCGCGGCAAGTAAAATAGCAATCACTAAATCTACTTGCACAGGAGCACCTCCTTATTAAATTTTCATTGTACATATTACTTAAATACAACACTTAAATTTTATACTGTTTTCACAACAATGTCAAGCATCGTCATTACAATTTTGTATCACTTGACGGACGGTTTCATAACGAAATCCTTTCCGCCCGAAATAACCATATATTTTCTGCTTTTCCGCCTCATCCACCGTATTTGGATCAAAATGTTTTTTCCTTAAAATTCGTCGAATAGCCGCCTCTTCTCCTTCTTCTTCGTAACAGATCTCCAATGCATTTTCCGCTATTTCTGAAGAAATCCCCTTTTGCATCAAAGCCATTCGAATCTCTTTTCTGCTCTTTGAGCCCTGTTTGCTCCTCACAAAATTTTCTGCATACCGCGCATCATTAATATACCCAAACGATTTGACATATTCAACAGCCTGATCCACTATGTCAGGAGGATACAGCCCTTGCCGAAGCTTTTCCCGCAAAGCTTCTTCTGTTCGATCCATATCTTCCAAAAGATGCATCGCCCTAAGTTTTGCTCTTTTCAATATCACTTCTTGTCGTATTTTTTGCTCTGTTTCAGGAGAAAGTTCTTCCCCGATCTTAATGCAAAAACGTGAGACTTCTCCTTTATAAAGGACAAAAGCAAATGTTTCGTCAAGATAAATTTTAAACTTCGTTTTTGTACATGGCTCAATTTTAGTAACTATCATTCGTTTCCATCACCTTTTAATGCAAGGTCATCGCTTTTTTCTTTTTGAACCTTCTCTTTTTTCGATTCTTTCGGCTCTGTTCCGTTCTGCGCTTCAGGGACAGTTCCAAGCTGATAATGTTCCCGTACTTTCTTTTCTAATTCTTCCATTACTTCCGGATGTGCCGACAAATAGGTCTTCGCATTTTCACGGCCCTGTCCGATCTTATCTCCTTCATATGCATACCATGCTCCGCTCTTTTTCACCAAATCAAGTTTCGTTGCCAAATCAAGGATATCTCCTTCTTTTGAAATTCCCTTTCCGAACATAATATCAAATTCCGCTTCTTTAAACGGCGGTGCAATCTTATTTTTCACAATCTTGATACGAGTATGGTTTCCGACCATCTCTCCGCTTTGCTTCAGAGTCTCTGTCTTTCTGACATCCATACGGACAGACGCGTAAAATTTAAGCGCTCTTCCTCCGGTTGTCGTCTCCGGATTTCCAAACATCACTCCGACTTTTTCTCGAAGCTGATTGATAAAGATCACAATACAATTCGACTTGCTGATTACCGGTGTCAGTTTTCGAAGCGCCTGAGACATCAGTCTTGCCTGCAGTCCGACATGACTGTCTCCCATATCGCCTTCAATCTCCTGTCTCGGCACAAGAGCCGCAACAGAATCGACTACAATGATATCGATCGCTCCTGAACGCGCCATCGTCTCCGCTATCTCCAATGCCTGATCTCCGCTGTCCGGCTGTGAGATATAAAGTTCATCTATATCAACGCCTATATTCTTCGCATATACTGGATCAAGCGCATGTTCTGCATCAATAAATCCCGCAATACCGCCCCTTTTCTGAACTTCCGCAATCATATGAAGCGCAACCGTCGTCTTACCACTGGACTCAGGACCATAAACTTCAATCACACGTCCTTTCGGAACGCCGCCCAATCCAAGTGCGATATCCAAGCTTAAGCACCCTGTAGGAACCGTTTCCACAGCCACATGAGCACCTGATTCTCCAAGCTTCATCACCGCGCCTTTTCCAAAATCTTTCTCAAGCTTCGCAATCGCTGCGTCCAATGCTTTTTTCTTCTCATCATTTCCTGCCATAATAAAATGTCTCCTTCTTTATATCGAATTTTTCGGTATCGAACAGTTGTTCGCTTCTGTTATTATAGTATTATACTTATTTTAAATTGTCAACAACATTTTTATTTTTTAAAGCAACTAAAAATGTCAACATTAAATTCGACATTTTTTCATGTTTTTATCGTTTTGCCATTTTGCACAATACGCAACCTGTTTTATTGTATATTTTCACTTTTAGGCAGCGCAATAGTAAGGCTGCCACTCCTGCCAGCCTCTCACGCCCCCTATTTCCGTTCTTATGCAAGCTGTTTTACCTCTTCCTCGAATAGTTCCCCTGCTGAATGATAACCATGTATTTTGCGTGGGTATCCGTTTATCCAGTTCTCTATACTCTCTACCTCTTCCTCTGTCCTGTCGTCAAAATTTGTGCCTTTCGGTATCTTCCGGCGTATCATCTTATTTGTTACCTCATTTGTGCCACGCTCCCAACTGCTGTACGGGTGGCAATAATATACCTTTGTCCGCTTTTCTCCCTCGTTGATAATAGAACGCTGTAAGCCCTCTGCATCTGCAAACTCGCTGCCGTTGTCTACTGTGATTGTCTTAAATACCCGCTTAAACATATCAGCGCCCCATTTTCTTTCTAATCTATCCAGTGCCGCTACTACTGCCTCGTCTGTATGGTCTGGCAGTTTAAATATAATCTCGTTTCTGGTTTTCCGCTCTGTCAGTACCAGCAACGTATTTTTTGACTTTCCCCGCTTACCTAAAACGCTGTCCATTTCCCAGTTGCCGAACTCTTCCCGTGTATCTATCTCTTTCGGGCGTTTGTCTATACTCTCTCCTGCTGCCGCCCTTTTCTGTTGCCTCTGTACTTTCTTATAATTTCTCTTCTTATTCTTCTTTACTGGCAAATTCTTATTAGACAGCTTAAGGAAAATACCCTTGTCAATGTAGCTGTATAAAGTCGTTACGCATACTGTTACGGAAAAGTCCCCCTCTTTCCCCTGTGCTTTCAATTCTCCCAGTACCGCAGCTGGGCTGTAATCTTCATTTACTATTTTATCCTCTATATAATTTGCGTATGCAATATCGTTGCCTATTTTAAGCTGTGTACCCCTTGCCTTTAAGTTTTCCTCTGCTTTCATTTGTGCCTTGTTTGGGCTATAACTTAAGGTTTCTGTATAGTCGCTATTTCTGTGCATATATTCCCCTCGCTTAAGCTCATTGTATATAGTGCTGCGGTGTACGCCCAGCTGTTCTGCTATCTCTATCACGCTATGCCCTGCTTTTTTCAATGCCTCAATACTTATACGGTCTGTCCATGTCAACTGTCGGCTGCCTTTCTTATTCGCCATTTCTGCTACCTCTCTTTCGTTCCTGTTCTTTCCCCATATACGACGAAAAGCCGCAAACTTTTTACAAGTCTGCGGCTTATGCCTTTACCTATTTACAACACTTTTTACAAGCGGTGTATTTCTTCTTTGCTTGGCTTAGCGGTATGCTCTTTGGGTTTTTCATTCCCGAACAGTTAGGCTTACTATGGTATTTTTTGTTGCTACGGTCTACATATACTGTAGTTTCTCCCGTATGCTGGCTTACGCTGGGCGTTGCGTCCTCGATTACGTCAAGCTCTATATTGCACCCGAACGTCTGTACCCCCCCCCCAGAAATTTCCAGTATTTCTGCGGTGTAGCGGGCTTTCGGGTACTTTCTCGCTAAGTCCCCCGCCAGCTCTGCCGATAGATTGCCTATTACCTTATCGCCCCACTTTACGTATGCGGCAGGCTCTCCGTTGTATGTATACTTTTCTACTGTAATATCTTCACTGCCGGACATTCTGCTTAAAATATCCTGCCTGTTTTCTCCGTCCTCATTATTGAACGTCACGCCTACTACTTTCGTTCTGATTGTATCTAAAATTCTGCCGCCAGATGCAGCGGCAGGCGCTGGCGTTCTGTTTCCGTTCTCTTTTCCTGCGCTTTTCTTTTTCAGTCCAAAATAGGCGCATACTGCCGCAACCACAATGCAGCCCACCCCACCTGTTATATTTCCAGACGGCAGCGCCGTTAAGCCGCTTACTGCAAATAATGCAGCCGCTGCCAATAAAATTACCTTTTTCTTTGTCATAGTAAGCCCTCGCTTTCGTTTCTACTTCAATTCTAAAATTTCATCAGCAGAGGCGTTAAGCTCTCTGCAAATTTTCGCCAGTGTTATTGCGTTTGGCGTAAGCTCGTTGTTTTCCCAGCGGCTTATATCTTTCTGGTATACTTGCAGGCGCTCTGCAAGTTCCTTTTGCGTCACGCCTGCCGCTTTTCGTGCTTTTTTAATGTTTTCGCCTAAATTCATGCCTTACCTCTCTTTTCTCTTGCCCTCAAAATGAAAGCAACCAACAGCTTTACCAGTCCTACTGCTACTAAAAATACTCCTAATTTTAAAAGCATACTCTTTACTCGGCTTTGGGTTTGTGTTATATTTCCTATTGAATATGTAGAGAATATGGAATAAAATAAAAGAAGGTATTTTTATCATGACATATATTCGGAGGAAATAAAATGAAAGTTTCGACAAGAGGACGGTATGCGCTTCGTCTGATGCTGGATCTGGCACTCAACAATACCGGCGAACCGGTGCGTTTGAAAGATGTGGCAAAGCGGCAGGAGATTTCGGAAAAATATCTGGAACAGATCATCTCGATTTTGAATAAAGCTGGTTTCGTAAAAAGTGTGCGCGGCCCGGCGGGCGGTTATTCCCTGAAACGAAAGCCGGAAGAATATACCGTGGGCATGATCCTGCGTCTGACCGAGGGCAGCCTTGCGCCGGTGAGCTGCCTGACCCCCCATGCGACCCCCTGCTCCCGCATGGCAAACTGCCGCACCTACGAGATGTGGAAGGGGCTGAACGATCTGATCTCCAACTACTTCGGCAATATCACACTGGCCGATCTCGCCCGGCCTGATCAGGCCGGGAATGACTATGTGATCTGACGGTATTTCTGATAACATGAAAA
>OGRC01001634.1_pt1 | contig 14090 bp, 11 predicted proteins | sample 1553431 | NCBI WGS metagenome assembly OGRC01 (sample SAMEA2580064, study PRJEB22360) | human gut metagenome | biome: human gut; feature: human-associated habitat; material: faeces | place: Denmark | collected 2008/2010
CGGTTCGGGAAGTTTCTGGTCGTATGACGGATACTGAATGCATTATTTGCAGGAGTATCCCCTGCACCAAAGCAAGGTCCGCAAAAAGCAGTCTTCACAACAGCTCCCGTTTCAAGAAGTCCTGCCAGAACGCCATTCTTAGCCAGTTCCATATAAATCGGAGTACTTGCCGGATATACACTCAATGTGAAGGCATCTGCACCAATGCTCTTGCCTTTAAGGATATCAGCTGCTGCACAGATATTTTCAAATCCACCACCTGCACATCCTGCGATGATTCCCTGTTCTACATAAAGTTTACCATCAATTACTTTGTCTCTTAATGTATATGGAACTTTTCCATCAAGGCTGATCTGTGCTTTTTTCTCAACATCTGCCAGAATATCATCCAGATTTGCTTTCAGTTCATCAATTGTATATGTATTGCTTGGATGGAATGGCATAGCGATCATTGGTCTGATCTCACTCAGATCAATCTCTACACAGCCATCATAGTATGCTGTTTCACCTGGTTTCAGTTCTTTGTAATCTTCACTTCTGCCATGGATCTCATAGAATTCCTGAATCTTCTCATCTGTCTGCCAGATAGAGGAAAGACAGGTGGTCTCTGTTGTCATTACATCTACGCCAATTCGGAAATCAGCACTTAAATTTGCAACACCGGGTCCTACAAATTCCATAACTTTATTCTTCACATATCCGTTTGCAAAAACCTTGCCGATAATCGCAAGCGCAACGTCCTGAGGACCTACGCCCGGACGAGGAGAACCGGTAAGATAAATGGCAACGACGCCTGGCATATTGATATCATAAGTCTGGGAAAGAAGCTGCTTTACAAGCTCCGGTCCGCCCTCACCCATTGCCATGGTTCCCAGTGCGCCATATCGTGTATGGCTGTCTGAACCGAGGATCATTTTACCGCCTGCTGCAAGCATTTCTCTTGCAAACTGATGGATAACCGCCTGATGGGGCGGTACATATACGCCGCCATATTTCTTGGCACAGGTAAGTCCAAACATATGATCATCTTCATTAATAGTTCCGCCTACTGCACAGAGTGAATTATGGCAGTTTGTCAGTACATATGGCACCGGAAATTTCTCAAGGCCTGAAGCACGTGCAGTCTGGATAATTCCGACAAAAGTGATATCATGAGAAGTCAGTTTATCAAATTTAATCTGAAGTTTCTCCATATTTCCGGAAGTATTGTGTGCTTTCAGAATTGAATAGGCAATTGTACTCTTTGCAGCTTTCTCTTTGGAAACAGGAAAATCTGCCTGACTCTCCGGAACAATCTTCTGACCATTCAGCAAATACACACCGGTATCGTATAATTTCATAATGTCTCCTCCATTCTGTTTTTTGCATATCACAAATGCAGTTATGGAACTCACCTTATCCACACCAGTCTTCAAATTTCCAGATGAAAACTGATTTTCTCCTGAACCGGCACTTTGACACGCTAATTTATGGAAATTTAGGTTTTATTATAGAATATTCCACCGGAATAATCAAGCCTAAGACTATAAGTATTTTGCTGTTGCTTTTCACTTTCTTTACTTTCCCGCAAAAATCCGCTATACTGGGAATCACTTAGAAAATGAGATTTCTGCCGCCTGTGGCAGTTCTGACAGGGAGGTATTACCGATATGTTCCGTTTATGGGGAAAAATATGGAAAGATAATCATTTACTGAAAGATACTGTAATCTGCGATGACTCCGAAGATACGCGGACCCACAAGATTTTTCGTGGTCTGGAAAGTATCTGTTATGAAATGGATCTGGGAAACCCAATCTGGCTGGAATCTACAGTCAGACATTTTAAGAAACATGGAAAAGCCAGATTTTATCAGGATAATTTTATAGAGCAGATTGATTTTGATTATCTGGAGATCCAGGTAATTGAAGAGGATGACGAATAATAAATTATTCTGTCTTAAAATGTGTACAGGATCAGAAACTTTACATTGCCATATTGTTTCTGATCCTGTGTGTCTCATTTGCAGTGAATTTTCATGTCTTTATTTCATAAATTCTCTTATGATTTCTCTCATAATCTCATCTTCCTCGGGTGTAAGCATTCCGCTGAAATGGCTTCCTGCTGCTGCAGTCTGGCGGATACTGTCCGCAATATGTTCAACGATTTCCTCTTTTACAGCTTCGTCAGCCTTCTCCGGCACCGGCACTTCTTCTACCCATGTGCGGGCATGTTCCACATAATCAGAAAAAGAATTCATCAGAAGTTCTTCTCTGTATGTAAAATCCAGCGCCTGTCTCAGCAAAAGCAATGCTGTCGGAATGATCGCAGCCACATAAAGATATGCCAGCGGCATTCCGTCCCATCGTGCATCTTTGGAATACAGGAAAAAAGCCAGTCCAAGAAAAGCGATACAGAAAAGTGACGGATACCAGACAAACCGGTTCATACGGTTCAACAGCCTGTCTCTTGTTTTCCAAAGATTTGTCCATTTCTCTTTGAGATTTGATTTAACCTCTGTATTTTTTCTGATCATTCTTCGGTAGGTAAGATGTGTGGTCAGCATCCCCAGTGCTCCCAGTCCGCCCATTAACATCATGGCATACAGCAGGAAATGCAGTTCCATAACTTTCTCCAGCATAACATCCTCCTCACTTGAACAGATAAGACTATCTGCTTCGCTGCCTGCTCATAAACTGACAGGATTATTATACTGCTGTTTCCGGTATCATGGAACTAAAATCGCTCATCAAATTCTCTCATAAAAAGACAAAAATGTCTCGAAGTGTTTACATATTTTCCAGTTTCGTAACTACCTCTTCAAACTTCATAAAATGGGAAGCTTTCACAAGAATAGTGTCACCATCCTGTACATAACCTTCCAGATGCTCCAGCAGACTTTCTCTGTCCGGCTCATAGATTACTTTCAGGTCCGGATTTGTCCGCTGTGCTCTCTCTGCCATATTTCTGCACAGTTTACCTGTACAGATAAGAACATCAATATCACATTTTCCGGCATGCTCTCCTACCTCCTCATGAAGCTGAACTTCATTCTCTCCAAGTTCACCCATATCGCCAAGGACTGCTATTCTGCGTCCTGCACCATCCTGCAGAACATCCAGAGAGGCTTTCATGGACATGGGATTTGCATTATAGCAGTCATCTACGATCAGAAATTTATCTGTTTCGATCATTCTGAAACGACCGCTGATCGGCTCCAGGCTCTCGATTCCGGCTTTAATCTGCTCAGTTGTAAGTCCATAAATATTTCCAACTGCAGCTGCTGCCAGCGCATTATATACCATATGGCGCCCCGGCATCGGGATATCAACTGTAAATGCAGTATCCCCCAGATGAATGGTGCAGGTCATTCCCTTTAACCCTCTGCTTACAATCTTATCACCGTAAACCTGACATTCACTACTCATTCCGAAAAATACAGGTTTTATCTTTTCATATTCTTTTACTGTGATAAGCTTGTCATCATCGCCATTTAATACAATATGTCCCTCCGGTCTGAGGAATTTAAAAATCTCTGTCTTTGCTTTCAGAACACCATTTCTGTCTCCCAGATTCTCCAGATGGCAGGTACCGATATTCGTGATCACGCAGGTGTCCGGTCTTGCAATCTGCGCAAGTCTGGTCATCTCACCGAAATCACTGATTCCCATTTCCAGAACTGCAATTTCATCTTCATCACGCAGACGAAAAACTGTGAGAGGCAGACCAAGTTCATTGTTAAAGTTGCCCTGTGTTTTCAGAGTATGGTATTTCTGGTTCAGAACAGATGCGATCACTTCTTTTGTACTTGTCTTACCAACACTTCCTGTAATTCCCACAACCGGGATCTGAAGCTGCTTTAAATAAAACTCTGCAATATCTTTCACTGCCTGAAGAGAAGATTCTACTGCGATATAAGGAAAATCAGCGTTATCAAGCACCCGTTCCGACAAGGTTGCCAGTGCCCCTGCTTCCATTACCTGTGGGATAAATTTATGGGCATCTACACGTTCCCCCACAATAGGTACAAACAGACATCCTTCTTCTGCTTTTCTGCTGTCTGTGATAACAGACATTACTTCTTCCTGTAATTTATCAGCCGGACCATAATAAGTACCGCCGCATACGCGGGCGATATTTTCAAGAGTTAAGTTTTTCATAATATTTTTTGTATCTTCTTTCCTGTTATAGCAATTCTCTTAATAATGCATCTATAACAATTCTATAAATTACTGCAGACACGCTCTATAGTGTGAAATCCTGCGTCGGATATTTTTTCATGGAAACTTCAATCAGTTTCTCACATAAAGTCGGATAGTCGATTCCCAGAACTTTTGCCTCCTGCGGAATCAGACTGGTTGGTGTCATTCCGGGAAGAGTATTTGCTTCCAGACAATACATATCTCCATTCTCCTTCATCATGAAATCAAGACGGCAGTATCCTTCCATAAACAGAGCTTTGGCTCCTGCTTCCGCATAATGCTGCATTTTCTCTGTGAGTTCCGGTGAAATTTCGGCAGGACAGGTCTCAATCGTAGAGCCGGCCTGATATTTATTTTTATAATCATAGAATCCCTGAAGCGGAGCAATTTCGATGATCGGATAAGCTTTTCCGTCCACAACCGCTACTGAAAATTCACGTCCTTTTATATATTCTTCGACCACGACTTCATTTTCATAAGAATAAGCGTCTTTGAGAGCCTGCTCATATTCGGCCTGATCATTCACAATATAAACACCTACACTGGAACCGCCACAGCAGGTTTTTACAACTACAGGAAATTCCATTCCAAGTGCTTTCAGATCTGTGGTCATTTCTTCTTTTACCATAGACACTCCCCGCGGTGTTGGTACATTATTCATCAGGAACATCTGCTTGGTGATTCCCTTATCCATTGCCAGGGCACTGCTTAAATATCCGGTTCCTGTATATTTGATTCCCATCAGGTCAAATGTTGCCTGTACTTTTCCATCTTCTCCGTTCGCACCATGAAGTCCCAGGAAAACAATGTCAGCCGCCTCGCAGAGTTTCAGCACGTTTGGTCCGAAGAAGCTTCTTCTCTCTTTTTTCATCTGTTCAATCCTGTCGTTAAATACTGACATATATTCTGATGCTGCGTCTACATCATACTCTGACGGAAACGGATTCTCCCAGTCCACATTCTCAATGCCGCAAAAAATATCCACAAGAATCGCCTGATGTCCTTTCTGTCGTAATGCCTTACATATTCCTGTTCCTGATGTAATGGAGACAGTACGTTCTGTACTTGTTCCCCCCGCTAATACTACAATCTTCATCATTTTTCTCCTTTATTCATAAATAACAATCGGTGTGTTCTTCTCAACATTGCTGAAAATGATCTGCACCTGATCGGATGGTGCACAGATGCTTCCATGTGTGCCTTCAAATTCATAAAGCTGTCCTCCGAAATCCATTCTCCATGGAGCATCACTGATCCCCAGATTTCCATCGAATGGGATCCAGTAATTTACAGCAGAAGGATAGTCCTCTCCGTTCACTGTACATCCGCTCTTCATTTCACCTGTTGTATAACATCCCACAGGAGTTGCACAGTTGGGCACGAATGGATTTCCGGATACGATCTGCGCATCCGCAGTCGGCGTTCCATCTTTATAGAATACCATTCTCTGGGCCGTCAGGTCAATCTCTATATACGTATATCCGATATCATTTGTTTTCCTGACCAGACCTTCATGGGAATAAACAGGTTCTCTGACCTGGGTTTCTCCGTTTTTTATCAGTTCTGTAAGTTCTTTCAGCTCCGCTTTCTGATCGATCTGCCAGCCATAATTCCCTCCGCTGACAGTAATCTCACGACCATCATATGTATTAAATGTTCTCTCTGTTCCAACCGTATCATATTTAGCCGCCAGTTCACTGATATATGCTTCTATCTGTTTTTTGTCAAGTGTATAAAGACCGTTTTCATCTGTTGTGAGCCAGTTTTTGATCATATCTCTGTCTACTGTCTCTGTGCAATCGTCAAAATCATAGGTTATCACTACATCCGTAAGTTTGTTTATCAGGTCACAATTCTTCGTCAGAGTTTCATCACTCTGATAAACTTTCGGTTCTTTGTAGCATCCATCTGCTTCCAGATCAACCGGCGTTCGTCCTGTGACAAGAGCATCTATAATATCCTGACTTGTTTTTTCTGGTTTCAGTGCAGTTCCCTCCTGCTCAGGAACAATTACAAACTTATCGTCTTTCTCTTCTATATGAGCATCCGAAGGCTCTGTCATATTCTCCTGTTGCATACATTTCAGTTCGGAAATGACAGCCTCTGTCTTCTGCTCATCATATTTAATGGAGGAGGACACCTCATAATTCCTGTGCTGATCAAAAGCAAGAAACCATGTAAAACGATCCTGATTTCTGATCAGTTTATCAACACTTCCATCTGAGTCATAGGAAAGTCCCGCCTGTTTTGCTGTGATACTTTCCTGTCCGTTATTTCTGGTGTCAATAGTAAGAACATATGCTCCCACCTTCTGCGTAAGCAATTCTTCTGACTGGGATACTGTCATATAGGAACAGTTGAATCCGTTTACCATTGATCCCGGTAAGAAATGCTCTGTGAAATAGTATACACCATATCCATATACTCCGGCAGTCAGCAGGAGCAAGATTATGATCAGGGTGATCATGATTTTCTTTCTGCTGCTCACGACATCCTCTCCTTTCTTTTTTATAAACAGCAACCGCCCGGCAAGAAATTATGCCGGGCAGTTTTATTATCACATTATTTATCCAGAAAGTAAATACGATTATTCTCTTTTATGCGTTTTCCAGTAGTGTTACTGTTCACTCCGTTCACAGTAACACGCTTCGCGATGCACAGAATTTATGCTAATTGCATAAATTCGCGCGGTATGTCTCGGGTTTTCTGTGATCTTCGCTCACAAAAAAACACCTCGCGGGATATTATCAGCGAACAGTAGCCAGTAATTTCTCTACACTTGTAAGTTTAACACAGAGTACGAATACTTCTGCTGCTTTTCCAAGATCCTCAGGAGTCGGGAAGCTTGGTGCAATACGGATATTGGAGTCTTTCGGATCTTTTCCATATGGATAAGTTGCGCCTGCTCCTGTAAGTACAACACCTGCTTCTTTTGCCTTGGCAACAATAGCTTTTGCACATCCTTCCATTGAATCAAAGGAAATGAAGTATCCACCATGTGGTTTTGTCCACTCGCCGATTCCAAGACCGCCAAGTTCTCTGTCCAGTGTGTTAAGGACCATTTCAAATTTCGGACGGAGAATTGCCGCATGTTTTCTCATGTGTTCATGAAGACCGTCGATATTTTTGAAGAATTTTACATGACGTAACTGGTTTAATTTGTCATGTCCGATTGTCTGGATCTGCATGTAGCTGCGGAAATCTTCCAGGTTTGCTTTGGAAGCTGCAACTGCTGCAATACCGGAACCCGGGAAGCTGACTTTTGATGTTGATGTAAATTTATATACAAGATCAGGATTTCCTGCTTTTGCACATGCTTCAAGGATTTCTACAAGAAAGTCCTGATTGTCATCATAGAGATGATGAATGCTGTATGCGTTATCCCAGTAGATACGGAAATCAGGTGCTGCCGGTTTCAGATGCGCAAAGCGCTCTACTGTTTCTGCTGAATAAGTATATCCCTGTGGGTTGGAGTATTTCGGCACACACCAGATTCCTTTGATGGATGCGTCTTCACTGACAAGCTTCTCTACCATATCCATGTCCGGTCCCTGTGGTGTCATTGGCACGTTGATCATTTCGATTCCGAAGAATTCTGTGATCTTGAAATGGCGGTCATATCCCGGTACAGGACAGAGGAATTTTACCTTATCAAGTTTGCACCATGGGGTATTTCCCATTACACCCTGTGTCATAGAACGTGCAATGCTGTCAAACATAACGTTTAAGCTTGAGTTTCCGTAGATGATGATGTGATCCGGATCTACCTCGGACATTTCTCCAAGGAGGCGTTTAGCTTCCGGGATTCCGTCGATAACACCGTAGTTACGGCAGTCTACTCCTGTTTCGCACTTGAGGTCTGAATCGCTGCTTAATACGTTCATTAATCCCATTGAGAGATCGAGCTGGTCTGCTGACGGTTTTCCACGTGACATATCGAGAGCTAAGCCCTTTGCTTTGATATCTGCGTATTCTTTATCCAGCTGTTCTTTGAGTGTAAGCAGTTCTTCTTTGCTCATGTCGCTGTATTTTTTCATAATATTCCTCCTTGTTCTGCCATGGAAGGATGTCCCTTTTTCCGTATAGGGCAATCATTTGTTTTTCCTGCGGCAACAGTTTTTTTGCTTTTTACATTTTAGTATGGTAAAGTAGGGTTGTCAAGTGTTTTTATGGAATTGTTAATATTTTACCAAAACAATCGTTACTGTTCCCTCTGTTCTCAGTAACGTAACCCAAATTCATTCTGGATTGCCGTAACATCTTTCTCTGATACTTATAACAAGCCTCGTAAATAATTAGCCAAAAAGCAAGTCGAAATCCCTCGAAAGTTTCGGCTTGCTTTTTTGAGTGTGACAGCGTATATTTAAATCAGTTAACAGATCTTTTAACTGTCTTAATTGTTCTTGTCAGGTCATCCTGATATCTTTTTATTACTTCTTATACAACATCCATTTTTATCCAAGTCAGTGAATGAGACAAGTCAGGCGGATAAAATCATCTGCTTCGCTGCTCAGTTCATAACCGAATGACTGTGAAAGGAGGTCATCCATGTCTATGTTTATCCACGCAATTATCGTAATCCTGCTTGCTGTGCTGGCTATGGGGATCGGGCTGCTGATTCTTGTGTGCTGGGCTTTGGCAGCATGTGCAAGCAGACGGGATTCTTATCTTGAAAAGGATTATCGGGTGAAATAAAGGAAGTCTGCGCATGGACGCTGAGTATTGCCGATAAGTTTATTCATTACTTTTCCATTAAAGTACAGGGTTGCAGAACCGCCTCCATCCAGGTTGTAAGCATAAGTACAGCCGTAGGATTTGAAAATATTCACCATATCCCAGTGATTAAGACCATTATAGCTGCCGGTATCTGTTACAAGGAGTACATAATCGTTGGGCTTTACCATTCCTACCGCTGTACGTGGATAATATTTTTCTGTTTCAGCCCATGGAAGCTGGGCTTCGCCATCTTTAATAAGAACCGGACCAAAATTATATGTATCTTTTACACCGGCTGCAAGAAGATTTTTTCCCATAAGTCCCTGTGCCGGAGTATAGATGGTTCCGTCTTTCTTTACTGCCATGACTGAATAACTGGTCATGTAATCACCATAGATAATCCCGTTTTTGATGCACATGCCAAGGGGGGATGGTTTTCCTGTACCATAGTCGAAAGCACTGCCGTTTACTCCGATAATGCCTCCATTTGAGGATACTGCATCAGAGGTTGTCTGTCGGGATCCGCCATAAGTTCCGTTGGAGAGGGCGGATTTCAGCTGTTTGGCATTGGATGTCTTTATATGCGCTACCCAGTAGGAAATTCCATGGACTGATTTGCGTTTAAGTTTAATATTAAGAGTGCTGCTTTTGTATTCGTAAGTATTGCCGTTTTGAGTAACTGTTGGTTTAGTATCTGAAGATTTTACACGCTGCCCTTTGCTGTTTACATAATATTTACCTATCCAGGTATTTTTTGCCATCACTCCTGTTTTCTTGCTGAAATAGTAATAATATTTTCCTATCTTCTGCCAGCCCTTTGCCATGGTGGAATTGCTGAGGAAATAGTATTTTTTTCCATCCTGAGTAAGCCACTGCCTGGCAATTGCCACGCCGGATTTATTGAAATAATAGGTATATTTATCACCTGTTGCCCAGCGATTGCGGAACATGGCACCATTTTTACGATTGTAATAGTATTTATTACCGGAACGCTTCATCCACCCGGTGAAACGTTTGCCGTTGGCAATACTGTAGTAATAATAACCTTTATACTTAAAAGAACCGCAGATCAGACGCCCCTTTGAATTATAAAAATAGTAATCTCCGTTTATTTTCTGCCATCCCGTTTTCTTCGATGTGATGCTGACGGAGGTTCTGTCCTGTTTCACATATGTAGCTGCATTTACGGTAACTGCACGCATACTGATGCCTGCTGTCAGAAATAATGCCAGTATCAGAAATACCGCCACTTTTCTGAATGGTAATTTTCTTTTCATGTCTTTCATCTGCCTTTCCATGATGTCTGATATGCCCATATAAGGGAATTGCTATAAATATATTACCGATATGTCCCCTGCGATTTCTTTACCCGACAATTCGACAGACCGAGCGTTGTCAGATAATATTCCATGTCTCTCTCTGACATCAGACACTTTGGCCCTATAACGAGTTCCTTTATCAGCTGGTCAAGGCAATCTGAAAAATCAAAATCCACATAAGATATCAGCTGACTTTCTTTTACATAGTAGGAATAGTTATATAAACGTGCACCGAGAGAAAGTTCAACTTCTCTTCCCATCAGAAACTGTTTCGGCGAAAACTCGCACAATCGGATTTCGCTTTCCTCTCTGAAAAACGGATTTTTCATGTAAACAGATTCCTGAAATAATTTCAAAAACTTTTTCTCAAAACAGTTCATGACTTTATCCAGTACTTCTATTTCATAATCCTGCTTCTCCTCAATGCTTTCCCGACATTGTTCTTCTTTCTGTAATATCTTCTCGATTTCATCAACCAATTCTTGCACTATCTGATGTACAACTTCTCTTTGCTCTGCTTCAGAATAACTGATCTTATGTAATGACACAATTGACGGCTTTGAAATCTCCGGAGAAACCGTTATAACTTCTTTTAACACATCCAGGTCAAATCCGATGGCAGCTCCGCGCCCGTCATCCGCATATCCCCGCCACTGACTGAGCAGATCATTCTGATACGAAAAACAGGTTACATAATATCTGAAGTCTGCATGATTTTCATTGAAAAATTCATCTGTAAACAGTTTCACATATCCCATCAATCTCTCTGATGAAATCTTTGATCTGAATAAATCTGAAGCATTTTCATAAGCTCTTTTAAATTCTGCGTCATAATACCTGCAGATCCAGCTGATCTCCATGGAATCATTGGATTTCAGGATATTTGTCAGACGGAGGGAACGATTTTTCAAAATAGAATTCAATGATTCTAAACTGCAATAGTGATATACGATCATATTTTTTTCTTCTCCTGTAAATAATTGTTCTTTTGTAACCATTCAACATTCTGCCATCCCCAAAAAAATTCTATAGCAAAGTTCATCAGCAAAAGAACTTACGGAAAGTTTATATCAGTAAGTAACAGAATTATTATATCAGATACATCTTATGAATCTGTAAACTTATAGCAACCCTCGTAAATAATGCATATTGATTAAGAGGCTTGCTATAGAAAAACATTGCTTATACTTATAATATAATAACTGTTTTTTATAAAGAAATCCCCATCCACTGTTTATTATTTTGCAGCAGATAGGGATATGTTGAGGTTAATAGTTATATGCCCCCTCGTAAGCATTGCACCTGTCTAATTTCCGTGACTGATTCTGACAGGAACTGCATCTGTCGCAGAACTCCTGCTCATAACAGGTGGAACAGGCGCATGTCCTGCAGGCTTTGCGGTCATAGCCTGAGGTATTGCCGTGAGGAAGTGTGCTTTCTGTTGCATTACCCATATATATCACCCTCCTTGTGTGCCGGTTACTGTTCATCCAATTTTAAGTACAAACTCCATGAACGAACAGATTCCTTATATCCTGTATTATACGCTCACAGAAAGGGAATACAAGTAATTAATAATCTGTTTTCTGGTAAAATCTTCCGTTTATGTAATCGGTTTTGATAATATTTACAAAAGCCTTCGGATCGATCTCATGTACCTTCTTTACCAGATATTTCGCTTCTTCTGTAGAGACTACAGAATAGATCATACTGGTCTTCTCGTCTGTGTAACATCCGGTACCTTCAAAACGTGTCGCCGTATGATTGGTAAGTTTGAAAATCTCCTCATAAATCTGATACGGCTCCTTCGTGATAATGAACAGCGTATGCTTCTTATATCTCTGATGCAGCATCTGAATCACCTGAGTAGAAGTAAACTGGAAGATAATAGAGTAAAGCGCTCTGTCCCATCCAAAGAGCAAACCTGCCACTGTCAGGATCACTGCATTTCCACACAGGATATAATTCCAGATATCCCTGCCATTTTTCTCGGAAAAATAAATCGCAATAAAGTCCGTTCCACCTGTACTGGTATTACCGATCAGACAGAGACTGATACAGAAGCCATTGATCAAACCGCCAAAGATACTGATCAGCAATGTATCATAAGTGATCGGCTGACTGGGAATAATATCCGTAAGCAGACCGGAAAGCACGATCACACAGACAGAACTGATGGTAAATTTCTTTCCGATAAACTTCAGACCAATAAATACAGGAATAGAATTCAGCAGTACATTAATCAGCGTATACGGAACTGCAATCCCCATAAATGTCTGAAAAATGTTCTGGAGCAACAGAGTAAGTCCTGTAAATCCTCCCGGAAAAAGACCGCCTGCACGAACAAATGTCTTAATATTCAACGCCATGATCGTTGCAGCCAGAACCGCACAGCCGTAACGCTTGGCTTCATGTTTTAAATTAAGTTCCTTCATCATTTAAGCTTCCTCCCATCTACTGCTTAGCGCGTGTTTGAAAAATCATTTTCGCAACCTCAGCAAGAGCTTTACCTGATTCAGCTAAAAAGCAGATTTTCGTCAATAACAAACAAAAGGAAACAAATTTACGCTTCCCATCTTCCAGAAGCACCACATGGCAGAACTAGTCCATTAGAACTTACCGGAAGCCCGATCTCCTGAGAATCCACATGTCCGCCGAACTTCTTAAGCTCAGTAGAAAGCATATAAGTAAGAACTGCAGGTGCCAGACCTGTTGTATAAGAATTTATCAGGAAAAACAAAGGCTCATCGCTGAGAATCTTTGTACACAGCTTAATCAGGTCATGGATACAATCCTCAATCTTCCAGATCTCCCCCTTCGGTCCACGTCCATAAGAAGGCGGATCCATAATGATCGCATCATAATGATTCCCTCTGCGGATCTCACGCTCAACAAACTTCACACAGTCATCCACCAGCCAGCGGATCGGAGCATCTCCCAGACCGGAAGCAACCGCATTCTCCTTTGCCCAGGTAACCATACCCTTAGAAGCATCCACATGAGTAACAGAAGCTCCCGCTGCCGCTGCCGCCAGAGTCGCACCACCTGTATATGCAAAAAGATTCAACACCTTCACCGGACGTCCCGCATTGCGGATCTTATTGCCAAACCAGTCCCAATTCACCGCCTGCTCCGGAAAAAGCCCGGTATGCTTAAAACTAAAAGGTTTCAAATTAAAGGTAAGTCCCTTATAATGAATATCCCACTGCTCGGGCAGATCAAAAAACTCCCATTCGCCGCCGCCCTTCTTACTTCTGTGATAATGCCCGTTCATATGCTTCCAGCCCTTATTCACCTTCGGCGTATCCCATATAACCTGCGGATCCGGCCTCACCAGAAGATAATCCCCCCAACGCTCCAGCTTCTCCCCACAGGAAGTATCAATAACCTCATAATCTTTCCATCCATCTGCAATCCACATTGTATAATAATCCTCCTAAAATAAACGCATAATAAGTTACGATTGTACTACATATCCAACCATTAGTAAAGCCACATTTCTCACATAATTTCAATAATATCAAGATTAAAATCCCCTTTAACCTTAACATCATTCATTGCTTAAAGTATAAAATAAAACTCCCCCCATGGCAAGCAAACCATCATAATTCACAGTTATAAACAAATAAAGCATTACTGTTCACTCCGTTCTCAATAACACGCTTCGCAGGATATTACTAGCGAACAATAATAATAAAGTATCGATACTCACGTTCAAGTTAATAACATCATCCTCTTCGCAACCTGCCCATACCCCAATATCTTCTCCACAGTTTATCAGAAATTTACTTGCTTCGCTCTAAATCGTTGCCAGTACCCAGCGCGAAACAGCATCTCTCTGTGGGTGAATCTGGAGGGGGCTTAGTAACTCTTAGG
>OGRC01001636.1_pt1 | contig 14069 bp, 10 predicted proteins | sample 1553431 | NCBI WGS metagenome assembly OGRC01 (sample SAMEA2580064, study PRJEB22360) | human gut metagenome | biome: human gut; feature: human-associated habitat; material: faeces | place: Denmark | collected 2008/2010
TTTCCTGTCGGCTCATTTGAGAACCAAAATATTTAGGAGAATAAAATCTATCAATCTCTGTTTGCTTTAAATTTTTATACCCAAGAGAAACGGCCATTTCTGAAAGTAAGTCAAGTCTAAAAGAATTACTACTATCAAAATGAGGTGATTTTTCGTTTAAACTATCTAAATATTCTCTCCACGCATGTCGGACTTTTTTATTTTCCTGAAATACTACATCTATTGTATTTAAGGCATCAACCCATTCTTTTGTTATTGGGGTTGATTTTCGATCCGCCATTAGTGTAAGGAAAACTCTTAATTGAGCATCTTTTTTTGCTTTTCTATTTTGGTACTTTATTCCTAATACCCAAACAATAATTGGAATAATAGCAACAGCTATAATCTGACCGATGCCGATAATGATTTGTATGTATTCTGTTGTACTCATAACGCATAAATTTATGCAAAGGTAGTCTTTTGGATTAAAACCTATTTGTATAATTCGAAAAATTTTATCTTTATAAATATCACACACGCTAACTATGTAAAATAGCAGAATACACTACTTCAAGATTGACTCTTCCACATACTTTGATAATAATATAATGGGGAATATTCCGTTTCTAAAGTGATGGATGTAGCATAATGCTACAAATAATGCGATATTTTGAGGTATAACCATCTGGTTATCATGATAAAATTAAGGATTGTTCATTTGTAATTCCGCAATTAGTTTGAAAATGCTTCATTCTGATTCTTGGAAGCAATTCAAGATTAAAGATATAGCATCAATAGGGCGAGGAAGAGTTATTAGCTCTGTAGAAATTAGCCAACAAGATAATCCATTATACCCTGTTTATTCCTCTCAAACATCGAATGAAGGTATTATGGGCTACCTTGACAATTTTATGTTTGAGGGTGAATACATTAATTGGACAACAGATGGTGCAAATGCAGGAACCGTATTTTATCGTGATGGTAAGTTTAATTGTACAAATGTTTGTGGCTTATTAAAACTGGGGGATGAATTTGATACCTACTTCGTTTCATTAGTCTTGGCAGAAGCAACAAAGAAGTATGTGTCAACAAACTTAGCTAACCCAAAACTAATGAACAATACAATGGGGAGTATTCAAATTCGCCTGCCAAAATTGAAAGAGCAAAAAAGAATATCTATTGCTTTCAGAAAATTACGTGAACTATTAGAGGTACATAATAGTTTACTTACCGAGTATTCAAAGCTGAAGCAGTATTTACTCTCGCAGATGTTCATATAAACATTTGCGAGAGTAAGTATCCTTTTTGTACTTCATATCTTATCTTTGCTTTTTCTTCAATAGTCAATTTGTTATTCAACGAAGTCATTAGTAATGCTATTATATTTTGCTTTTCTTTTGAGGGTAGTTCAATTACAAGTGGGGATATTTCTGAAATATAATGCCTTTTATGTTCTTCCGATTTAAGTTCCCAATGCGATAAGTATTCAAACATAAACCGAAGGTTTACATTTGGTTTTGCTGTGAGTATTTTTATTGCCGAAGACTTTACCTTAAAAGGAAATGATACATATTTTGCATCCATTGTGAAATCGTCAAAGATTATACACGCTCCTTTTTGATATATGCCATTTTTTTCGTCTGTATAACCCAAAATAAAACCTTTATTCGCAGTTAGAACAGGGGTTAAACGTGTGTCGGTAGAGTATTCATCATTAGCTACAATATATGCAGTAGGTTGTTCGTAATCAAGTAGCTGATTGATTTCAAAACTCTTTGTATATTCATCTTTCAACAGAGAGAATATCTTTTTTCTAATTGCGGACTTTAGTTTTTTCAAATCCTCAATGATTTTGTTTTGGGTTGCTATTCGTTCGTCAATGAGAGATAGAAATCCAGCTATTTTTCTCTGTTCCTCAATTGATGGAAAATATAATGATATTTTGGATAATCCTTCCTGTCCAATATTGAAATGTTGTGCTCCTGCCCCCATCCTGCAAGTTCTTTTGCGCGCTAATGGCGTAGCAAGCAAATACTTAAAGAACAAAGGATCATAATTGCCGATTTTACGACCACGAATAACAAAGCCTCCATAAATGGCGGTACGATTATCCATGTACACATTAGCTCGTCCAACATCCTCCAATGTTTCTGAGCTACGTTGGAATAGCAAATCTCCGTCTTTCACTCCGAAACATTCTATTTCTTTTTCAGTAGCATTGACCTTGCCACGAATATTGTCATAATTGATAACTCCTTCTGAAAGAATATCCATCACCGAAATGAATGGTAGTCCACTTCCAATACGTTTAGCGTCTGGATTAAGACCATTCTTGAACTCCAAATATTCAGAAAGCGTATGCTCTTCCCACTCCCCACTAAACTCCGGAAATCTCAAAGGGGGAACATTGGAGAAAATCGAACTGTAAAAGTTTCTTTATTCCTATCTTCCTGCTATATTATTCAAACCTTTTAGAATATGATAGCAAAAACCAAACTTTCGGAGATTGTCGCTCTATGGAAAGAGGACAAAAAACAGTATGTAAAACGCTCCACATTTTCAGCTTATACACTACTTATTGAAAATCACATCTTACCATCATTCGGCAACAAAACGCTCATCGAAGAACAGAATGTTCAATCATTCGTATTTCGGGAACTCGACAAAGGATTGAGCCACAAAACAATCAAAGACATTTTAATCGTTTTGAAAATGATATTGCGATTCGGCGTCAAGAACAAACTGATCGAATACCGTCAGATAGACATAAAATTCCCTACGGAACGCGACAAACATTCAATTGATATATTGAGCCGTTCGCACCATCGTCAAATCATGGAATATATTAAATCACATTTTACATTCAAGAACTTAGGTATTTATATCTGCCTGAGTGCCGGGATGCGTATCGGAGAAATTTGCGCACTTACATGGGAAGACTTAGATATTGAGAATGGAATTATTCATGTACAAAAGACCATTCAGCGTATCTATATCATCGAAGACAATCGAAAACATACAGAGATCATTCTTGACACTCCCAAAACCAAAAACTCGATCCGCGAAATTCCGATGACACGGGATTTACTAAAAATGATCCGCCCACTCAAAAAAGTTGTAAACGACCGTTTTTATGTATTGACCAACGAAGCGACACCAACCGAACCGCGTACTTACCGAAACTATTACAAACAATTCATGCAGACACTCGGCTTACCAGCCATGAAATTTCACGGTTTACGACACAGTTTTGCAACACGATGCATCGAAAGCAAATGCGACTACAAAACCGTGAGCGTTTTGCTGGGACACTCGAACATCAGTACTACGCTCAATTTATATGTGCATCCAAATCTGGAACAGAAAAAAAGATGCATGGAGCAAATGTCAAAACTACTACGCTAACCATATCCATTTTCTGAATTAACTCTTGAATTTGAATGACCAACCGCGACTAATTGTCACGGTTGGTCATAAAAGTCAAATTATCACTTGGATCACCCATCATTTTTTCCGCGAAGACCTACCCCATATAGGCACTTTCAACATCCACAACCATACAGAAATATGAGTTACAAGACATCGTTGCTCACTATCAATTTTCTTTGAGATCCTTATAATCGAACGCAAACAAATTTTATCTGTTACGACGAGCGACCTTCAGCACTTCCAAATGCTGTACAGGATCAAACATCTCTGCCTCACCGCTATTAAGCCCGGCACGAATCGCCGCCTTCAGCTCAGCAAAGAGTCTTTCGTTTGCTTCAGACGATTGCAAAACTCCCCCATTTATCTTACCGTCATCACCGAAACATTTGTTATGAATCGTTGATCTCTTTTTCATACCGCTTCTAAGTCATATATTTTTTTGACAAGATAATAAATTCAGTTTATATTTACAGACTATTAAAAAGGTATAAGACCTTAAAATGAAACAATACCATGGATCGACGTTTGAAAAGTCCTGCGGACATAGAGGCGCGCTGTGCAGAATTCGGATTCCTACCCTTTTTCCGATGCGGCATCCCCGGTTTTTCCGTCGAAGAGATGGTCGCCCCGGAGTTTTGGTTCACCGACGAAGAAGGAGCCTGGGAGTGGAAAGGCCCTGTCATCCGTGAGGGACACTGTGCCTACGGCAAATTCTTCGCCCGCAAAGCTGGCTTTGTCAGCCGCGAGTGGCTGCCCGACCTTACGAACTACCGCCGCTCCCGGTCGCTGGCCCCAAATGAGGACACAGCAGCCCTCGACGACGTAGTATTACAAACTATCTTGGTCGAAGGAACGGCCACCATCAAAGAATTGCGTCAAATGCTGGGGTTCGTACAAGGACGCGGAAAACATTCGACGAACACCCCGTCGAAAGTCGTAGAAGACGAGAAGATTTCACTCGATCCGATTCTGACAAGGCTTCAGATGGAGGTGCGGCTGGTGATCGCCGATTTCGAGTACAACGTCGATCGCCGCGGCAACCGCTACGGCTGGGGTATCGCACGGTATACAGCACCCGAAACATTCTACGGTCCACTCCGCGTCGAGCGCACACCCACTGAATCGTTCGAGCGTATTTATGAACACCTCCGCCACCTATTTCCAAACACAACAGAAAGCAAACTCCTGAAATTAATCGGATGACAACCGGGAATCAACACTCCGGCACCACAAAGCCTCTGCGGCAACGAAAAACAAGTAAAGAATCCTAATTATTCTTGTTAATCAAGTTCACCACAACCTTCGTCATCACATCCTTTTCCTCTGTGCGACTCTCAGCAATCATCAGCGTCAGGGCCACCAGTGTGTTGTTATCCAAGAGACGCGAGCCGTCGGCACGGTAAAGAATCCGATTGTTCTCCAAAAACCAAAGGAACAGGAAGGCGGCGATACGCTTGTTACCGTCGCTGAACGAATGGTTCTTAACCGTCAGATAGAGCAGATTAGCCGCTTTCTCCTCGACGCTCGGATAGAGGTCCCGTCCGCCGAAAGTCTGGTAAATTGCGCCCATCGTGCTTTTGAACGATTCATCCTTCTCATGGGCGAACAGCTCGCTGCCACCGAACTTGTCGCGCAATACCTGTAACGCCTCCATCGCATTTCCATAGGTCGCATGAAATGGCTCTTCGGTCGTAGTAGCCGACACTTCCAACTGCTGATAGTCATAACGATCGAGCGTGTCGAGGCCATAAGTATAGTCCGTAATCACGCGCAGCAACCCGATTGCCTCGGATTTCGTAACATCCTTTGCCGACAACACGTTCGAGAGCAGATGAACGGTTTGTTTCAGTTCCTCCAACTGCTCGGCCTTGGCCTGGCTATTGACTGCATAGCCTTTTATTAGATACTCTTTCAAGACCTTATTCGCCCAGATACGAAATTGAGTGGCATTTTTGGAATTGACGCGATAGCCCACCGATAGAATCATATCGAGGTTATAAAATGGAATCATACGTCGCACTTGCCGTTGCCCCTCATGCTGAACATGTGCAATTTTTGCACATGTTACGTCCCGCTCCAATTCGGACGACTTATAAATGTTGTTAACATGTCTGACAATAACCGTTCTGTCAACTCCGAACAAATGCGCAATCTGCGCCTGCGTCAGCCACACGCTGTCGTTCTCCATGCGAACGTCCAAGCGGGTCTCGCCGTCGGCCGTCTGGTAAATGATAATCTCCCCTCTGTCCATAGAAACAAAGATACGAATAAGCCTGAAATATCGAAAATCCGTCGAAGCGATTATTTTACAGTCACCCAAATACAATTCGCTCTCCCTTACCCAAAAGTAAAGGAGAGCGTACTGCTACTTTCTCATCAACTTCTCGAAATACTCGCAATCATAGCCCCAATAGCATTTGCCGTCACCGGCAAAATCCCAAATATTCATTACTTCCCGAAGCCGAAGCGGCAGCTCCTTACCATCCCGGATAAATCGTTTGGATCGGCTACGAAAAAGACGGTTACATAACTGCTTGTCCTTTTTCTGCGACTTGCAACACGCGATCGTGCTGACGGGTGTTTGTTTCCTGCTTCTGCTCATGATCTCATAAGGTTTGACCCGTAACTTTCTACGAGTCGATTAAACACTTATGAGGCTCTAAATATTAAATTATTCAACATATTGACAATACTAAATTTCAAAGTGACGCATACGAATCTGTCTATGCTTCGGCTATAATCCGCAATGTTTCCTTTACATATCCCCTGCGATCATACTTCTCTCCTCGGCACAACCAACAACTGCATGGCGTTCCTGTTTTTTTTGTAGATCTGCATCCATTTCACCCTTGCCAACTCGAACCAATGAGGATGTCTATTCCAGTTACCATCCGCTTTCTTGATTCCACACCCGCAAGCGGCATGATAAACCATGCGAGCTTTAAACACCCGGTTCTGTTGTTCTCTCCTCCAAAGTTTGTTTCTTTTGTCCATCGTCTCTTTGTATTAAAGTTAGAATGAACAAAAAATTTATCTGACCATACCCCAGCCTGTCCATATTGTAAAGTTTTAAGTGATGACTAAGACTATATTATGAATACAAAGGTAATGTTTATTTATGTCATCTTATGACGCAAATTATTTTTTCATTTATAAAATCGATATCGAACATAAATCGAGCTTGATACGATTCACATAATTTCATTCTAACAACCCAACTATTAATGCATAATATTAACAATACAAATAATGCTCAATTTGACGATAAAAATCCGTCCGCATCTCCAAAAGTCTTCACATTTGGATTTTTCGCCGAAAATCGCTATATTTGTACTGTCATGCAAGGAGATATGGCGACGGCGCAGGCGAAACGGGCAGGCAAGCGCAAGACCGTGCAAAATAACGGTAGGCGATGCGGGAATCGGAACCGGAAAAGCGTCGCAAATCGCTGATATACATTAGGCTTACAAATGTGCAGGAGCACCTTTATCCGCACAAAGGAGCCTTTTTCCAAGGCTCCTTTTTTGTTGCCCGTCCGGCGCAAAAAAGAGGAAAACATACTGTATATCATCATTTTGCAAAGGAATTTGACCGATTCCTCGAACCGAAAACGAAAAAACCGCCCGAAGACATTGGGGCTGCCCGAATTGTTCGGACAGCCCCTCTCTTCATTCATAAGTTGCGTCACTTCATCCCGACGGATGATCTTTCTTCCAGATAAAGCGTCATATACGTCAGTAACTTGTCGGCGTCTATGCAGCAGCCCGGCTCCCGTCGCCGGATACAGCGAAAAGCCTTGTCGATCGAATCCCAGAGCATCAGGCTGAATCGATTCGCCTCGGCGGGAACCATGTACTTGGTCTGTACTGTCGGAAGCCACAGCAAAAACTCGACGCTGGCCGACTGCGGAAACAGTTCCAGCAGCTCGTCCGGTTCATGACGGTAGTCAAGAAACGTGTTCTCGCACATCCCGAATTTGGGCCGGATGACCGTTTCATAGATTTTCGCGTGGGTTCTGCGATGATCGTATCGGTCGAAAAACCACCGATCGATCTTTTTGACGCTTACGACACGATAGTAACGATAGGGACTCTCGTTATCCTTTTTCATAACCGCTAAAGTTTTAAGCAGGACGACATTATCCTTATCCTATTTTACGCATTTCGGCATACGTGAGATTCACCCTATAATCCCGAAATTCGGAGCGTTTCGCCAGTCGGCAATAACGGCAACCGACGGCAAGGGGCCGCCACATCGCAAAATGCCGATAATCCCCCGTATCCGATTCGAGCACGACATTCCTCTTCCGCAAGACGATCAGGCTCCATAGCGAGGAGCGGCCCTGACACCGGGAATTCGTCTCAGGAAAAAGATAGACATCCCCGCAGTTCAGTATTTCGCAAGGTCGTACAGACATGGTCGGAAAGCCGTTTTTTTCGTTTGCGCGGCAAAGGTCCGGAATCCGGGGAAGCTTTCCAAGCCGATATGGAACGCTTCCACACCAATATTCGGGACGGGCATGAAAAAGCAGTCCGGTTTTGCCGCGGGCAGCCTTTTGTCTTCGAATGCAAAGGGAGAAGATATATGGGTCCGGCGGATACGATAGCCGCCGGCCGGGAACCACACCCAGCGGCCAACCGGTCGTCAGGGAATCCCCGTCGGCCGATTGCAAAAGGGAAACCTATCCGGACGCGGCGGTCCGACCGGTGAACCATGCGCCATATCGGCACGGAGCGCGACGCACTGCTGCGCCAGAAACAGCTCACGGGACAAGCCGGCTTTTTCGCCGACGAGGAGTTCAGCCCCGGCGACGCCGACGAAGAAGCGGCCGAAAACGGACCGCAACCGCCGTCTTACTCCGGAACAGCGATCCGTTCCACGGGCTGTTCCCGTTTCGGGTCCAGCGGATGGGACTGATAGGCCGTTTTCCCGAAGTCGATCCCCGCGAGGTCGATACAGCGGATCGTATTGTTGTAGGCGGTCTTGTAATAGACCCGGCGGTTGGTCAGGTCGATGGCCGAGGTCCACTGCGTGGCGCTCGGAATGTCCGGACACTCGCCTTCGGGATGTTCGATGCCGATGGGAATGTCGAAATTGTTGAGCAGGTGGAAGCATTGCTGTACGGTCTCGAACCCGGTGGCGCGCTGCGGAGCCGTGGCGCGGTAGAAGGCGGCCCTCACGAAGCGCGATGGCGGCGTGGCGTCGCCCGGAAGGCCGAGGAACCCCGAATTGCCGCCCGTAGGCCGCAGCGTTACGCCGTCCAGCCGGCGGACGGGGGCGTCGCCCGGATAGAGGTTCACGTAATTGTTCAGCTTGGTGAGCTGCCACTCGAAACCGGGGGCGTTGGTGAGCACGCCGACCTCGTTTTCGTAAAAATGCGGCACTCCGCCTACGATTTCCAGCACGACCTGCCGTCCGGACGGTTCTCCGATGCGCCAGTGTACGACCGACGTCTTTTCCAACGCGACGATGCGCACGCCTCCGACGGCGGCTTTGACCTCATCGACGGTCGAAAATTGTGTCAGCACCCATGCCACGAATTGCAGATCGGCGAGCGTGCGGTCGTTCTGCGCCGGTTCGTAGGGTTCATACCCTCCGTATTGCGGAAAGAAGAAGAGTCCGGCCGACAGCCCCGCTTCGTTGATCCCCTCGGCGATGAACTCCTTCTGCACCACGGACAGCCCCACGACGCCGTATTTGGCCGTGAAGGTCATGCCGTCGGCTCCCAAGGGTGTGAAGGAGCGGAGCCGCTGACCGCGCGGGATGACGACGTATTCGCTCTGCAAAACGCCGCGGGCCCACTCGATGGTGCGCGACTGCACATAACTGCCGTCAGCAGCCGTGAGCGCGATGCCCGTGCAGGCGACCGCCTGAAAGGAACCGCCGCAGACAGCGGCCATACCCAGCAACAAATTCCTTGTTTTCATAATCGTCCGGTTTACGGTGAATACCTTTGCACCCGCCCCAAATTCCGTGCAAATTCCCGTCGGAGACGATATCCGGCAGCGGGCCGCCCTATGGTATGACCTTTGCACGCGGAACAAAAAAAAGAATTCGAATTATGAAACGACCTGCATACGACAAGGAAGCTCTGCGGGAAAACAAGGGCGGAATGCAAGTGGGACAGCCTTCCGCCGATCCGCAGCAGACTCAGGAAACCACGCGCACCCAGATCACGCCGGACGACATTTCCGACGACGGCCCCATCGCCCCCGCATCCGCAAACGGAACTCCCTCCCGGCAGCAGATCGAACAGGACGTCGTGGCGGTCAACCCCTCGGTAGACAGCATGGAGAGCCGGGGCTAAGCCCAGAAGCCGGGCAACGCCGCAGGGCATCACCGCACACGAACAATCGGCCGGACGTCGCCGGACACAACAAAAAAACACACCGCAAAAGCGGTGTGTTTCAGTTTCCGGCCGACGGGCAAGTCTCAGAAATTGCACCCCGTGTCCCACCACAGGCGGGTGCCGCCGTGATCGGGACCTCCAAGCTCTTTCAGAAGCATTTCGTATTGTTCGGGGTCCGAGGTTTCGAGCGTCGCGGGATAGGGCAGGCGGCGGATCATCGTCTCGGTGTCGATGCTCTGGCCCTTGCTATGGTTGAAGCGCACCGGAAACAGACGCGGATAACCCGTCCGCCGCTGCTCGGCCCAAGCTTCGCAGCCTTCGGGATACATGGCGATCCACTTCTGGGTGATGATCCGTTCGAGTTTGATCTCGGCGGCCGCCGACTCGTCCCAGCGGGGCGACACGCGGCACCGGGCCGCAATATCGTTCTCCGGGGCGATCGGGTCACGGTAATCGGCCGCGGAAGCGTCGTTTTCCAGATACTGCTCCGCACCCGACACCTGCCATTGGGCAAACGATATGGAGACACCGGCGCGGTAGCACGTTCCGGCGTCTTCATCGGTCCATCCCCGCAAGGCGGCTTCGGCGCGCAGAAACCACACTTCGGCCGCAGACATCAGCACGACTTCGGTCGTCGGCTCGACGGTGAGCCGCGAAAAGGCGGCGTAATAGTTATGCGAAAAGGCGGTTCCCTGACGGATGCCGTGATATTGCCCTTTCAACGGAACGGAAACGGATTCCCCGCCGTCGTCCGTAATAACGAGATCGTCGGCGCAGGGTTCGAAAAACTTCGCGATACGCGGATCGCCGAACCCGGTCAGCACGGACTCCATCGAGGCGTTCATGACGGCTTCGTTCCAGCTCCGGTTGATCGCGCCGAGCGGATTCGAGTAGATTCCCGAAGTCTCGACCGCCGCATTGTTCGTATTGACCTCGATCACCCCGTACGGGTCGGCGGCCGCCTTCCGGAACTCCGCGCGGGCCTTCTCCGGCGCGACTGACGCAAGACGCACGGCCAGACGCATGCGCAGGGAGTTGGCGAAGCGGAGCCATGCGGCATAGCTGCCGTCGAGCAGCAGGTCGAATTTCGCAAATTCGCCGGCCGTCGGACGCTCCGCGACATAATCCGACAAGATTTCCGAGGCTTGATCCAGATCGTCGAAAAAGCGCATGTAGACCTCCCGTTGGCCGTCGGGCACGTACTCGGCGCCCTGCGCGCCGAAACGGGTATAAATCACCGGACCGTAATAGTCGGTCACCCGCTGCATGGCCAGCACCTTGAGTATCTTCGCAATGGCATAGAAGGGCGGCATCAGCTCAGCGGCGGTCTGCTCCAGCCGGTAGATTTCGGGCATCACATAGGAGTAGGTGAACTGCCACATGGCGCTGTTCCAGCCGTCCTGCAGGTTATAATCGGAGTTGTGGCTCCCGCCCTGCAGGGGTTTCGGGTCGTGCATGTAGCCCGAAAACATGTCCGCATTGAGATTCTGCGTGAGCTGGAAAGGCCAGTTCTTGCCCTTGCCGAAATCGTAATTGAAATAGACCCCCTGCTGGATAATGCCCAGACGGTATCCCAAGCCGTTGTTGTCGGCTTCCAGCTCGCCGTCCGTAATGCCGGAGAGGTCGTCGTTTATGTCGCGGAAATTACCCGTGCACGCGCCGAGAAGCAGCGCACAAAGTCCCGCGAAAAAATATGTATGCCGGCATTTCATGCTTAAAATTCCAGTTTGATGTTAAATCCCACGCTGCGCACGGTGGGCATGCCGTACACTTCGATTCCCTGATTGTCGTTGCCCGTCGAAAGGATGAGATCGGGATCGAACGGCGCGGCGTTGTAAATGAAGAAGAGGTTGCGCGCGACCAGCGACAGGGTGACGCCGCTCAGCACCCGCGTGCGGCGGACCAGCTTCTGCGGCAGCGCATAAGAGACAGCCAATTCGCGCAGCCGGATATTCGTGGCGTCGTACATGTAGTATTCCGTCACGCCGGCGCGTCCTCCGACCAGTTTGTAGAATCCCTTCACGTCGTCGATACGCCGCCCTTCGAGCGTCACGTAACCGCGGTCGCGGGCGTCGGCCGTTCGATCGCCCGTGGCGGCCGAGACACGGTAGGAGTCCATATCGGCCATGGTCTGCGACAGCAGCCGGCCCCCGTAACGGCAGTCCAGCATCAGCGACAGCGACGCGCCCCTGTAAGAGAAGGTGTTGCTCCACGACAGCGCGAACACGGGATTCGCATTGCCCACCTTGACGGTATTGCCGTCGCCCGCGGTGCGGGGCAGACCGGCGTAATCGCCTTCGGTTTCGTAAACGATATTCCCGTCGGCGTCGCGCTCGAACGCCCGGCCGTAGATGTCGCCGATCGCCCCGCCCTCGACCAATTTCATGGCATAGGATGACGAAAAACTCGACGGACCGTAGGCATATTCGCGCAGTTCGTCGTGCAGTTTTATCACCCGGTTCCTGTTATGCGCGAAGTTCACGACCGACTGCCACGTCAGACCGCTGCCGTAAACCGGATAGGCGCTCAGCGACACCTCGACGCCCTCGTTCTCGATGTTGCCGGCATTTTCGTACCGGAAAGCATAGGCTTCGCCCGACAGGGCCGGCAGCTTGAAGAACTGGTTGTGGGTGTTGGTCTTGTAGTAAGTGGCGTTGACTCCCAGCCGGTCGCCGAAGAAACGCCATTCGAAACCCGCTTCGAGCGCATTGGTCATTTCGGGCTTGAGGTCGGTGCCCGGAGCAGCATCGGCGGCGTTGATGCCCCCGCCGGCCGTAATGTGGGCCTTCGGGTTGGTGATGAACATCGGAATGTCGTTGCCCACGCGGCTCCACGTCAGGCGCACCTTGGCGAACGACATCCATTCGGGCAATTTGAACATCTTGCCGACGACCCACGACGCGCCGAACGAACAGTAGAAAAACCCGCTGCCCTCGTGCGAGGTGTAGGCCAGCGTCGAAGCCCAGTCGTTGCGCCCCGTGACTTCGAGGTTGAGACTCTCGGCGTATTTGACCGAAGCCGTGGCGAAGAGCGACTGTATCTGGCGGCGGGCGTCGATCTGCTCGTCGACGTAGGCCGAGCTGTTCATGACGATATTGGCCACGTTGAACACATTGGGATAATAGAGCGACGCGGTCTTCGAATCGATGCGCAGCGAATTCACCGTGCGGTCGTTCAGGGAGGCGCCGACCGTAGCGCTGAACGTCCAGTCGGGCGTGAACCGCCTGTCAAAGAGGGCCAGCACCTCGCCGTTGAAAAGGGTCTCCGAATAACCGCTTTCGATGTAGCGGCCGTTGTTCCCGGCCAGCGCCGGAGCCGTCGAGGCGTAGAACCTCTGGCGGACCTTGTCGTCGATATAGTCGACGTTGCCGCGGGCGCGGATGCGCAGCCAGCCGTTCACCTTCCAGTCGGCGGAGAGGGAGGCCATGACCCGGTTGCGCAGGCTCTTGCTGCGGATGCGGTTGGTGATCCAATAGGGATTCTGTTCGAAATCGTCGCTCGGAGCGATCCAGTTCTGCACGCTGAGTTTGCGGTCCGGGTCATAGACTTCGAAATGCTCGCGGTAGGGAGTCATATCGACGCCGCGCGGAAAACGGTAAAGCCCGACCAGCGGGTTCATGTAGAATCCGCCCGGCACCGGTTTGTCCTTCACGACCTGACGCATGAAACTGATGTTGCCGTCGAGCTTGATCCGGTCCCGGAACAGCCCGGTCGTCGCCCGCAGGTTGAAGTTATGCCGCATCAGGCGGTTCGAGCCCGTGATTCCGCGCTCGGCGGTATTGGCGTAGGAGAAGTAGGTCTGCATCTGCTCGGTGCCCGAAGAGACCGACAGCGAGTTCATCGCCGTAACGCCCGTCCGGAAAAAATCCCCGGCGTTGTCGTAAGCCTTCATCGCGGCGCGCGCACCCCAGCTTTCGACGCCGCCGCTCACCCCGTAACGGTTCTGGAAGTCCGGCAGGCGGAAAGGGCTCTGGAACGTAAGGTTCGAAGTGAAGGTCACGGGCTGCCGTTTCGCGGCGCTGCCCTTCTTGGTCGTGATCAGGATCACGCCGTTGGCGGCCTGACTGCCGTACAGCGCGGCCGCCGGGGCGCCCTTGAGGATCGAGACGCTCTCGATGTCCTCGGCATTGAGGTTCGAGATGCCGTCGCCGCCGTCGCGGTTGCCCGCATCGGCGACACCCCCGATGGCCGTATAGGCCTGCTCAGGCGAAGAGTTGAGAATCGGCATGCCGTCGACCACGTACAGCGGCTGATTGTCGCTGGCCACCGAGCGGACGCCGCGGATGCTGCCCCTGGGGGGGGGCGTGGGCTA
>OGRC01001642.1_pt1 | contig 14045 bp, 6 predicted proteins | sample 1553431 | NCBI WGS metagenome assembly OGRC01 (sample SAMEA2580064, study PRJEB22360) | human gut metagenome | biome: human gut; feature: human-associated habitat; material: faeces | place: Denmark | collected 2008/2010
AGTACATAGACGCCGCTGTCTTTCGCGTCCAATCCCCAACGTCTTCCGGCAGCTACATAACTGTTAAGAAGAATGGATTCGTACTGTGTTAATACGCCGACAACATCAATTCCGCTGTTGGCACAGTTGCTGAGTGGAAAATCAATAATTCGATATTTTCCGCCGTATGAAACAGCCGGTTTGGCAACTTTTTGGGTCAGGTCATGAAGACGGGAACCGCGTCCACCGGCCAAGATCATGGCTAACATATTATTTTGTTTCATGCTTGAGTCCTCCCTTATAATTTACTCCCTTTTATTATACAATTTTATTTGTTAAATTGCCATACTTTGTTAAGGAAAACAGTAAAAAATTCGTTAAAATGGTATAAATTGTAAAATTGTGCAGAAAGAAAGGATTGACATTAAAAATTTTGATACATATACTATATTGTTAGCACCCGAACTATTATAATTTACATAGAAAACAAAGGTATCATTTGCGGAACGAAAGAAGCGGAAAGAGAAGAGGAAAGATTATGAACGAGCGGCGGGATGCAGGAAAGATCATTAATCGGATCTCCCATCAGCTAAAGCGGAGAATGAATTGTCATGAGGAAGAAGATTCGCTGACGAATATGCAGAGACATGTACTTCATTATGTATTGCTGCAGTCGCTGAGCAGAGATATTTATCAGAAAGATATTGAAGCAGAGTTTCAGATTCGAAGGTCAACGGCGACAGGGATCCTGCAGTTATTGGAAAAGAATGGATTCATCACAAGGAAAGCAGAAGATCGGGATGCACGGCTGAAAAAGATCGTGCCGACAGAAAAAGCGGAGAAGGTCAGAGAACATGTACTGATGAATATAGATTGTACAGAGAAGATCATTCGTCGGGGAATACCGGATGAAAAGATGAAAATCTGTATGGATGTGCTGGAACAAATATCGGCGAATCTGTCTGAAGACGAGAGCTGCTGCATGGAGAATAAAAAAGAGTTGGAATAGACAGAACGTATAGTTTGGGAATGCGGAAATAGAAGAAAGGGGATCATAGGAAGATGGATAAAAAATTACTGCGCTCCGTGCGCGAGTATAAAAAGCAGTCATTTCTGACGCCTGTTCTTGTTGCGGCGGAAGTGTTTGTAGAAGTGCTCATCCCGCTGTTGATGGCAAAGATCATTGACGTAGGGATCATGAACGGCGATATGGCATATATTATCAAGTTGGGAGTTTTGCTCGTAGTGCTTGCGGTCGTTGCTCTCTTTTTCGGAGCAAAGGCCGGACAGCTTGCTGCCATAGCGTCTTCGGGTTATGCAAAAAACTTGAGGCATGATATTTTCTATAAGATTCAGGATTTTTCTTTCGGCAATATCGATCATTTTTCGACGCCGGGACTTGTAACAAGATTGACGACAGATATTACGAACGTACAGATGGCGTATATGTTTACAATCCGCCTTCTTGCGAGAGCGCCGATTATGATCGTGATGTCTTTGATCATGACTGTGACGATCAGTCCGGCAATCGCGCTGATGATGTTGATTACAATCCCGGTGCTGGGAGGTATTTTGATCTTTATTGCGAAGAAGGCGCATCCTCATTTTATCAAAGTATTTGATGAATATGATGAATTAAATAATGTCGTTCAGGAAAATGTCAACGCAGCCCGTGTTGTGAAAGCGTATGTGAGGGAAGAGCATGAAGTGGAAAAATTCGGGAAAATCTCGGGCGTTGTATTCCGGCTTTTTACGAAAGCGGAAAAGATCGTTGCGTGGAACTCTCCGACGATGCAGTTCACAATGTACGTTGTTGTGCTGGCAATGGTTCTGATCGGAGGCGAGAGTATTATAAGCGGCGATATGCTTACAGGAGAACTGACAAGTGTGATCGTCTATGCGCTTCAGATACTGACCTCTCTTATGATGGTGTCGTTTGTGTTTGTAATGATCATGATCGCAGAAGCATCTACGGAACGTATTAATGAAGTACTGGATGAAGCGCCGGAAATGGAAGATAAAGAAGACGCTGTCTCAGAAGTTGCGAACGGTGATATTGAATTTGACCATGTGGATTTTAGTTATTCAGGTGAAGGAGGCAATCTTTCGTTAAAAGATGTAAATCTTCATATTAAGAGCGGTCAGATTGTTGGAATTATCGGCGGTACAGGAAGTGCAAAGTCAACGCTTGTACAGTTGATCCCGAGACTGTATGATGTGACATCGGGAACGGTGAAAGTCGGAGGAGTCGATGTGCGGGACTATAATTTGAAAGTACTGCGGGATCAGGTGTCTGTCGTGCTTCAGAAAAACGTACTTTTTACAGGAAGTATTTATGAGAACATTCGTTGGGGAGATGAAAATGCCAGTGATGCGGAAGTAGAACGTGTATGTAAGCTGGCGCAGGCGGATGGATTTATCAGAGAGTTTCCGCATCAATATGAAACGATGATTGTTGAGGGCGGAAATAATGTGTCAGGAGGTCAGAAACAGAGACTGTGTATTGCAAGGGCGCTTTTGAAAAAGCCGAAGATCCTTATTCTGGATGATTCGACAAGTGCGGTAGATACAAAAACAGACGCGCTGATCCGTCAGGCGTTCAGAGAAGAGATCCCTGATACGACACGGATCATTATCGCACAGAGAGTTTCTTCTGTAGAAGATGCCGATGTGATCATTGTTATGGATAACGGAGAGATCAACGGAATCGGAACTTCGGAAGAATTGCTGAAAACAAATGCGATTTACAGGGAAGTGTATGAATCGCAGATGAAAGGGGGCGGAATCGATGAGTAAAGAGAGAGGACAGAAGCCGTCTGTGGATAAAAACACTCTGAAAACGGCAAAACGTCTGCTTGGCTATGTGACAAAGACATATAAAGTTCAGTTTATTATTGTATTGATCTGTATTCTTGTCAGCTCCATTGCAACAATCTCGGTTTCTTTGTCATTGAAGTTTTTGTTAGACGACTATATCATCCCGTTGATCGGACAAAAAAGCCCTGATTATGCGGAACTGTATCAGGCGCTGGGTGTGTTGGCATGCATTTTCTTAAGCGGTGTGATTGCTTCCTTTGTATACACACGGCTTATGGTCGTGATCGGTCAGGGAGTGCTTAAGCGTGTCCGTGATGAAATGTTTGAGCATATGCAGAAATTGCCGATCCGTTATTTTGACCGGAATACAAATGGTTCGATCATGAGTCTTTATACGAATGATACGGATACGCTCCGGCAGATGATTAATCAGTCGATCCCGCAGGTTCTGATGTCGGCGCTCACGATCGTAGTGACATTTATCGCCATGCTTGTGTTGAGTCCGATTTTGACCGTACTTGCCGTTGTGATGATCGGGGTGATGACGTTTGTATCGAGAGTTGTCGGCGGAAACAGCGGAAAATATTTCGTGCGGCAGCAGCTCGATCTGGCAAATATCACCGGATTTGTGGAAGAGCGAATGACGGGGCAGCGTGTCGTTAAAGTGTTTAACCATGAGCGGATTTCGGAAGAGGAGTTTGATGCGCTTAATGAGAAGTTGTTTGTGAGCGCATCTAAGGCGCATACATTTGCAAGTATTATGGGACCGGTCATCGGAAACCTTGGAAACTTGCAGTTTGTTTTGACTGCTGTGCTGGGCGGAGCTCTTTCTGTTCTCGGCATTGGAAATATTACGCTCGGTGTGATGGCGTCTTATCTTCAGTTTACGAAGAGTTTTACCCAGCCGTTTATGCAGATCGCCCAGCAGTTTAACTCGATCATTATGGCTCTTGCGGGTGCAGAACGTATTTTTAATATGATGGATGAAGCGCCGGAAGTAGATGAAGGATATGTTACTCTTGTAAATGCAAAGAAAGATGCAAATGGAAATCTTACAGAGTGCAAAGAAAGAACTGGTTTATGGGCGTGGAAGCATCCGCATCAGGCTGACGGTACGGTGACTTATACGGAGCTGAAAGGTGATGTGAGATTTTATGATATGACGTTTGGATATACGGAAGATCATATGGTGCTCCATGATCTGACCCTGTACGCGAAACCGGGGCAGAAACTAGCCTTTGTCGGATCGACGGGAGCAGGAAAGACAACGATCACGAACTTGATCAATCGCTTCTACGATGTGCAGGATGGAAAGATCCGTTATGATGACATTAATATTAACAAGATTAAAAAGTCGGATCTGCGAAGATCGCTTGGTATCGTTCTTCAAGATACACATTTGTTTACAGGAACGATCATGGAAAACATTCGTTACGGAAAGCTGGATGCTACAGACGAGGAAGTTTATAAGGCAGCAGAGCTGGCTCACGCAGACGGATTTATCAAGATGCTTCCGAAAGGTTATGAGACACGCTTGAGCGGAGACGGGGAAGAATTGTCTCAGGGGCAGCGTCAGCTTCTTGCGATTGCCAGAGCCGCTATTGCCGATCCTCCGGTACTGATTCTTGATGAAGCGACATCCTCTATTGATACAAGAACGGAAAGTATCGTTCAAAAAGGCATGGATAACTTGATGAAGGGACGTACCGTATTCGTGATCGCCCATAGACTTTCGACCATCCGAAACAGCGATGCAATCATGGTGCTGGAACACGGACGAATTATCGAACGTGGAACGCATGATGAACTGCTGGCGCAGAAAGGAACATATTATCAGCTTTATACAGGGAACTTAGAGTTGTCGTAGAATAGAAAGAGAGGGGATTTTAAAACCCCCCTTTCTTTTTTATAATATAGATCGGCCGCTTCTTACTTTCCATATAATCTTTTGACATATATTGTCCAAGCAGAGACAGGAAGATCATCTGTATTCCGTTTAACGCGAGAATCAGGCAGATAAGCAGGATGATCCAGTTTGTTCCGTGTCCGGTCAAGACGGAAACGAGTTCTGTGACAACCGCGGCGATCAAAAGAAATATTCCGATGAATCCGGGAAGGGAAGCAGGAGCGGAAGAGAAGGATAAAATTCCGTCCATGGCATAGCGGAACAGAGAACGGAAATTCCACTTTGTTTTTCCTGCGGCGCGCTCGGTGTTGTGAAATGGAATCCATTTCGTGTCAAATCCGACGAAAGAGAAGATCCCTTTCATATAGCGATTGTATTCTTTGAGTTCCAAAACGGAATCGGTCATGGCGCGGTTCATCATTCGGAAATCTCCCTTTCCGTCACCCATGTCAAGATGACATGTTTTGCCGATCAGGTGGTAGAAAGAGCGGGATAAAAATGTTCGGACCGGATTTTCGCCGGATCTGTCTTCTCTTAGACCTGCACAGCAGTCGTACCCTTCGTATTTGACGGCGTGATACATCTCTTTGAGCAAAGCGGGCGGATGCTGCAAGTCGGCGTCCATAAATACACAGTAGTTTCCCGATGCATTCTGAAGACCGGCGTACATTGCGGCTTCTTTTCCGAAATTTCTGGAAAATGTAAGGAAACGGACGCGGTCATCTTTCTCGGTGAAGAGCTGCAGGATGTCCGCTGTGCGGTCAGAACTTCCATCGTCTACGAAGATCAGTTCACAGACAGCGCTTTCGATCGAGGATGCGGCGTTTGAAACTGCGTCGTAGAAAGCGGGGAGAACTTTTTCTTCGTTGTAACATGGCACGATAATGCTGATCACATCAGCGGCGGGGCTTGGATTTGATTCTTCGCAAGGCAGCATCTTTTCAGCAGATGCGGTCAGGTGAGGCTTAAAAGAACAAATATTGTTTTTGATCGTATTATTTTTGGCAGCGTTATTTTTGGTTGTCATAGGGCAGCAGCTCCTTTCTGATCATAGGTTGTCCCTGCCGATGGCCGGCAGTTTTGAAAACACGGTATTTGCACAGTACATAGTTTCCGATTACAGTTACGGCGCTTACAATCAATTTTGATATAAGCGGAGATAAAGCGAATTGGTCAATGGCAATCCACAGAAGGAGATTTTCGACAAGCAGCGTAAGGAAACGCAATGCTGCGAATGCAAAAAATTCTTCCGGGATTCGTCTGTCTGATCGGAAGACCCACCTGCGGTTCAGCGTATAGGCAGTGATTACTGCGGCTGCCCACGCGATGCTGTTAGAGCCAAGATACGGCATGTGAAAAAATAAAAGTAAACTGTAGAATATATAATTTACCCCGGTTGTGATGACTCCGGTTATAAGATAGGTAAGCAATTCTTTATTTAAATAATTTCGTTTCAAAACAAATTCCTTCTTTCTTCATCAAGATGTTATAGTCAAAGATTTTTCCCTCAAAACAAAATGCAGAAAAGATAAGATCAGCCTGCAAAGGTATAGGGACAGAGCAGTGAAACTTATTATGCAGCCGACAGTTTTTCCGGGTGGGGAAAAACGGATTTCTATCAGGTGAGTTCCCTTGTCAGCGGCCGTTCCGGCAAATGCTTTGTTTACACGAATGATATCTGCCTGTTTTCCGTCAATGAGAAGTTCCAGCCCGTTTTGGCATGGGATCGAAGTGGCAAGGATCCCGTCTTGATCTGCGGTAAATGTTCCGGAAAAAACGGTTGTGCCTGAAAGAAAGTTCTGTTTCTCTTTTCCTTCGGCAGTCCTTCTCATCGAGGCAGGGGAGACGTTCTTTTCATTAAAAATTTGTTCGCTGCACGAATACCACTGCACATGGCTGATGATAAAATGTCCTTTCGGGATCGTGACATGCATCTTGGTTGATCCGGCGTCCTTATCAGTGGAAAGTTGGTAGTGAAACGTATTGTTTCCGTTTGGATAAGGGGCGAAAGTTCCCGAAAGTTTGTTGCGGATTTTATTAATATCAATTACGACAGGTTGGAACGTCTTGTTTTTTACTTCAAAAGAAAGCAGCAAAATACTGCCATTTCCCGTGTTGTCTATCGAAAACGTCAACGATTGTTTACATTTCGAAATTATTTCATACCCTTTCGATGTCTTTTTAATATCAAGACTTTCCGGCAGCGCGCCGCTGACAGAAAGCTTTGGAGAAAAAGGGGTGATGAATGTTTGCAGCTTGAAGCTTTCAGCGGAGGAATCAGAGGAGAAACCTGAAGAATGGTCGGCAGTACTGGCGTCAAACGTTTTCTTCTGATTGCTGATAACTGTTTTTTGAAAGAGCGCTTCCAGCTGCTCGATCTTGCTTAAGCGGTCAAAGTTTTCTTCAGAGATCGTGTCTGATGTGAAATAAACATTCGGAAGCACATTTTTATTTTCTGCAATAATCGTGTCCTTTGCAGTGGAACACAGCGGCGTGTAACCAAAAGGAATATGATCCTTTTCGGTTTCAATGTACCGAACGCCGAGAAGCCGAAGCATGAATGGATTATCGGCGGTGAGCAGAGCCACACGATTGTTGATCCCGATGGGAGTCATTAATATGTCGTAGTACAGATCAGAATAAGCGCTGTTTGTCACAGAAGAGTACATGGAACTTCGCGTCATTTCGGAAGTGACTGTTTCGTTTCCGCTTGCAAGCGGGGCAGCCAGACTGTCAAAATGATAGCGCGGATCCATCGGGACATTCGCAGCTTCTTCTGAAAGAGAATCCGATGAAAGTGCGGATCTCTTTACCCAGTTTTCCTTCGATGCGGTTGTAATATACATGCCGATCGGGGCAATAAGTACGAGCAGATAGACGAGCATTTCCATTTGGCGAGAAATACAGGGATTTTTGAGCTTCTGTAAATCAGGCATCTGCTTTCTTCTTTGGATCAGGCAAAATAAAAACAGAAGACAAAGTTCGGTCAAAATCCATGGGAATTGTATCTGACTGAACCAGAGCAGTCCGATTGGGAGCATGACCGCAAACGGATAGAGCGGATACCATGAGCCGGAATTTGTCGTATGCTTTTCGGCATGGGCTGATTTTAAGTAACGGATGCAGTGCAGGATGAACAGAGGCAGAAACGGAATGAGTATTTTCGGTCTTGCGTAAAGCGTTCCGTTTAAAATGTAGGAAAAGAATCCGAACAGTCCAAAAGACAGAAATAATACGCTGTCTGCGAAGAAGTTCTTTTTTGCCGGATCTTTGCGGTTTAATCCGGCAAGGATCGTATAAAAGCAGATGAGTGTCAGTCCTAAGCCGTATTCGTTAAACAAAATATTGTTCATGGACACGTTCGGTCCGAATAGTTCCAACAGTTTTAAAAGGGAGAATCCACCTCCGTTTCGCCTGTGTTCTGTCAGTACAAGTCCGGTCGGCAAAAGCAGCGCGGCAGACATACATATAGAAAGAGCGGCGGAAGGAAGATATTTTTTGAAAAAAGAATGCTTCCAAAAGGAAATGCCCTCCAGCCGCAGCCAGTACCAGCCGATGGAGGCGAATGCAGCGATTGCAAAATAAAAACTGTGCAGGCAGATCAGCAGCATACATAACGGAAGGAAACGAAACCGCTGTTTCTTAATGCATAGAAAGGCAAGGATTAAAAACGGCAGATAGTTGACAAACATAATCTGACGGTGCATATGGAAAAGGCATCCGGCAGTCAGAAAGAGAATGCTTCCGATCAGGGCGAAAGACGGAGAAATCTCTTCGCTTCGCAGCCATACATAGCAGAGCAGGATGGCGGCAAGATAAAGGAAAAACATATAACCGATTAAAATGGAAACCATCGGGATCTGAGGAAAGAGACATCCGATGAGAATATCAGGTCTTAAAAATCCGTAGTAGGAAAACTGATATCCGTTACTGCCGCTGCCGAGATTGATCCAGTCGGGAAGAAGCGTGTGTTGTTCCACGCAGGCATCACGGATCGTTTCTGCCAGTACGGCATGTTGGGAGAGCCAGTCGGTATTGGAACCATAGATGGCATCGGACGGCAGGATTACAGCGGTTAATATGATGAAAAGAACAATCAGCATTGTCGGATAAACGTATTTCTTCATATATATAAGCTCCTTTATCGGGTGACTATAGCATTCCCGTTATTTCTTGATGTAAACAGAGTAAAACATCTCTCTTAATAAACAGTGGAAAATAAATCGAAGAATTCTTAAGAAAAACCGATGAAATCTTAAAAAAATGTGGATATGTTGATAAAAATTAAGCAAAATTCACAAAACAAATATTTGCCATATCTAAATCAAGGGGAATATGCTATCATAAAATAGATGCAGACTGTGAAAAGATAAACAATTTCACAGAGAAAGGAGAGAAAATTATGAAAAAGAAATTTTTCAGTGCAGTGCTCGCCACAGCAATGGTTGTGACGAGCGTCTTCTCCACGACATCAGTTGTAGGGGCTGTAGAAAATGAGACAACAGTTCCTTATGGCAATGTGACCGTAAAACAGGAAGGTAATACTGTTACAATCGGAAACGATGCCATTGAAAGAACATTTTCAACAGCGGGCAATAAATTGTCCACGACTGAAATTGTGAACAAAAGAACTGGTGGAGAAGGCACGGTATTCACGCCTCAAGAAGGCAGTGAAGAATTCGTTGTAAAAACAACGAAAACGCAGATTGCTTTACAAGCAATCGATCGTAATGGTTGGCAAGCGACCGCAGACAGCTATCATAATTCAACAGGTCCGTCGGATGGTCCGGCATCAAACTTGTTGGATGGCGATAATGCCAGCATATGGCATACGAATTATGGTGGAGGAACTGGTACTCAGGCATATCCATACAATGTAGTAATTACATTTGGAAAAGACGTGACGTTCCAGTCATTCTCTTACACACCAAGACAGGAAGGCGAGGACACGAACGGAAATATCAAGGGTTATGAGCTGTACGCATCAACAGCTTCAGAAAAACTTGATTATGCTTCCGAAGAGTGGGGACAGCCGATTGCGAAAGGTGATTTTACATATAATGGTGTAAGTCCCATATATGTAAACCTGAAAGAAGCATGTACTGCGAAACAGATTAAGCTTGTGGCAACATCTGCTAAAAATGGTAAGACTTTTGCAGGTGGAGCAGAGTTCAATCTCCATGCGGACAAAGCGCCGGAAGATACAGGACGCTCTTTTGAGACAAGCGATTTAGAGCTGAAAGACGGCGCTGACGCAGTGAAAGTTGAAGATACGACAGCGACGATTAACGGAGTACAGAAGAATGGTAAGAAAGTAACATTCTCTTTCAAGCCGTATACTCACAAAAACGTAGAGTATTCGATCGACGAAGTAATCGTAATGTATGAAGGCGATCACTTCATGCGTAAATTCCTTGAGATCGATGTGCCGGATGACAAAATGACAGATGCTGAAATCGACTACATCGACCTTGAGTCTCTGAAAGTGGCAGAGTCCGATGCACAGTGGACAATTCCGAGAGGAAAAGGCGGAGTCGTTGCCATGGAAGAGTTCAAAGCGAACCTCGGACAGCCGATCTATATCCAGGGAATGTTCTTCGGATGTGAGTTCCCGGCAGCGGATACAGAGATCGTTGACGGAACAGGATTTATGCGCTATTACAGCGGTAAAACGTTCGATAGACTGCAGACAGACAATCAGTTGACGACAGACGGTAAATATGTGACATGGCAGACAGTTGCAGGTGCGGCGAGAAGTACAGAGCAGGAAGTTATTCAGGCAGACTTCTTCGAGTACATTCAGTCAATCGCAACTCCGTCAGAGTTCCGTACACAGTACAACTCATGGTTCGATAACATGATGCTTATTGATGATAACAATATTCTTGAATCTTTTATCGAAATTGACCGTGAATTGAACAAAGCAGAAGTCAGCCCGCTTGACTCTTATGTAGTGGATGACGGATGGAATAACTATAATGATACAGAAATCGTTGATGCGGGACGTTCTGGAACTTCACTGAATGAATCAGGTTTTTGGGCGTTTAATACAAAATTCCCGCAAGAATTAGCTCCTTCAAGTGAACTTGTTAAGAAGTTCGGAAGCAATTTCGGTGTATGGGTTGGACCGAGAGGTGGATATAACTTCCAAGATCGTATTGCTAATATTATTCAGGCAGCAGGAAACGGAAGTAAAGCCGGTGGTTCTATTGACGTTGCTGACCGTGTATATGTGAAGAAGTTCACAGAAATGGCGGTTAAATGGCAGCAAGATTATGATGTTAACTACTGGAAATGGGATGGATTTGCAGACGGTGGTCAGTACAACCATTTCAATAATGCAGGCGGAGGCGATGGAGTTCCGGTATACAGCGAGACAAACCATCATATGGTAGGTGGATATCACCAGATGTATCATGTGACTGATCTGTGGGAAGCATGGATCGATCTGATGGAAGCGGTTCGTCAAAGTGCAGAGGCGGAAAACATAGATGATCTTTGGATTTCGCTTACATGTTATGTAAACCCGAGTCCGTGGTATTTACAGTGGGCGAACTCCGTATGGATTCAGTGTGTATACGATCAGAAAGACGCAGGATTCGGAACAACAAAGATGAACAAGCAGATCACTTATCGTGACGCTTGTTATTATGATTTCCTGAAGAATCATCAGTTCCAGTTCCCGCTCCAGAACCTTTACAACCATGATCCGGTTTACGGAAAAGAAGGAACAGGAATGACGGTTAATACTGCTACAGATGAAGATTTCCAGAACTATCTGTACATGCTTTCTACTCGTGGAACAGCATTCTGGGAGTTGTACTATTCTGACAGTATTATGACAGACGGAAAATACGAGATCACAGGAGAATTCCTTGAGTGGGCAGAGGCAAACTACCATATGCTGAAAAACTCCAAGATGATCGGCGGAAAACCGGATATTACAAAATTAGGCGATGGAAATACAAGTGAAGCGCAGGCAGAAGCATACGGATTCTCATGCTTCGACGGAAAAGACGGAATCATTTCACTCCGTAACCCGTCTGCAAGCGCAGATAAAGCGATTACGTTCACATTTGACCGTACAATGGGTGTTACAGAAAATGCAGGCACATTAAACTACTACTTAGAGCACAGCTATCTTCTTTCAGATGAATCTGCTCAGACAGGTACATTAGAGTACGGCAAAGAATATACAGTGAACCTGAAACCGAACGAAGTGCGTATCTTACGCGTTTCAGCTCAGAAAGACACAACAGCGCCGAAGATCGACAGAATTATGGCAGACGGTGCGAAAGAAATCACAGTGAAGTTCGATGAGAAAGTATCAGGAAACCTCTTTAAGGTAGAAAATGGAAAAGTTGCTTCCGTTAAGAAGAGTGCAGACGATACAACATATCATATCGAATTAGCAGAAGCTCCGGCAAATGAAGCGGCAGTAAAAGTAACTCCGCAGGATATCAAAGATATGTCCGGCAACAAAGCAACAGAAGCTGCATCTGTTGTATATCACAAAGATAACGTGATCGTTGAAAACGGAAGCGTTACAGCAGGAGAACTTGCAGCAGCAGAGAAATCTCTGAATTCCAACAACGGATTCACAGTAGCTGCTACAGTAAACACAACAGGTACAGATAAGTCTCTCGTAAAACAGGGCGATCAGTATGAGCTGAAAGTAACGGCAGAAGGAAAAGCATCCTTCACACTGAACGGCACTACAGCAGTTTCCGGCAAGGCAATCAATGACGGAGAGCATAAAGTGGTAGGTGTGAAAGAAAACAACGGTATGCTGAAACTTTATGTAGATGGAACACTGGAAGGATCTGCTTACAATAAAGAAAACAGATTCCATAAAGTAGAAAAAGCTGCAATCACAGCAGGTGAAGGCGTGACAGCGGCATCTGTGTACGATATCGCATATGGTTATGATGAAGTAGCTAAGATGGGAGAGCCGGAAGGACTTCCGAAACTGACACTTGAAGACAGCATGATTACAGTTTCTGGTACGAGTGAAGGTGAAAAAGTCAAGATCTTGGACGGAGACAAAACAACATTCTGGACAAGTCAGGAAGTGCCAGAAGGCAATGTAAGCAGTGATAATGCATGGCTGAAAGTTGACTTAGGATCTACATATAAGTTGGATCAGGTTGATTACACACCGCGATACTTCAATGGGGCACAGAATTACTGGGCATGTACAGGAAATATTAAGAATCTGGTGGTAGAGCTTAGTAAAGACGGACAGACATGGACTCCGGTAACAGGAGAAAACGGACTTGATCTTTCAAGCAAGATTAAAAATACAAATGATGAGTCATTCTTCCCTGAGGAGATTATGTTCGCGGCACAGGAAGCGAGATATGTACGCATCAGCGGAACAGCGTCCTATCACTGGCAGGCGGCTAAAGAAAATACATCTATCACAGTCGGTGATCTTGCAATCTACGGAGAAAAAGTAGAAGCAAAGGACATCGCCAAAGATGCAAACGTAACAGCAAAATGGACGAAAGATGATACAGATGCAGCAAAAGGCGGCGACAGACCGATGACTATGGCTGTAGATGGAACTAAGAACACAAATAATTATGCTGAGTTTGGTGCGGACAACAGACGCGAATCCTCTTATATGCAGGTTGATTTAGGGGATGTATGTGATGTGAATTCCCTGTCACTGTATCGTTACTGGGGTGATGGTAGAACATATGGCGATACAGTAGTAGCTGTAGCAGAAAAAGAAACAGACTTCAAAGAAGGAAAAGCTACAATCGTCTACAATGCAGATGATCAGAATGTTCATAAACTGTATACACAAGCACCGGAAAAATTCGACGAAGACTATGCAGAATCTGCACAGGGCAAATCATGGACATTGCCGGAAGGCACAAAAGCACAGTTTGTTCGTGTTTATATGTACGGAAGAACGAACAACGCTACAACAACAAACCACGTTGTAGAGCTTGAAGTATTCGGAACAAAACCGGAGAAAGAAGAGAAACCGGGCGTAGATATTACAGCATTGATCGAAAGATTGACTGTATTGTCAGCAGTAGACACATCAAAAGCAACGGCAGACAGCGCGGCAGCATTCAAAGCGCTCGTAAAAGAAGGTTACGATCTTGTGGCGGCAGGAGCACAGACACAGGACGAAGTAACTGCTATGATAACGAAACTGGAAGGCGCAGAAGGTAAACTTGTAGACGCATCCGCTCTGAGAACGGCAATCGCAGACGCAGAGAAGAAAGTTGAAACAAGTACAGTAACAAGCGCAGAGCCGGTAAAAGCTAAAATTGCAGAAGCAAAACAGCTTCTTGTAAACGGTACAAAAGAGCAGATCGAGACGATG
>OGRC01001656.1_pt1 | contig 13939 bp, 15 predicted proteins | sample 1553431 | NCBI WGS metagenome assembly OGRC01 (sample SAMEA2580064, study PRJEB22360) | human gut metagenome | biome: human gut; feature: human-associated habitat; material: faeces | place: Denmark | collected 2008/2010
CGCCGACTCCATCGCACACATCGCTGACAACGTCAGAGGCTACGCTGCCCGCAAACATTCCCGCTCCGATCCCGATAACAACTTTTGCGGCTAACGGAATAGGTGCGGCTGCCAGAACCGCCATCGTCGCCTCTGACGCGGCTGTTCCGGCAGCGCCGGAAACGGAACCTTTTAATGCTCCTGAGGCGACGTTTCCCGTTGTTGTTGACAAATCGTCTCCGTTCACGATCGATTCAACGGCAGCGATCCCACCGCCGAAAGCGCCCCCAAGTTTTGCAGACGATTTTGCCGCATTGGCAATTCCGGTGGATGACTGCACTCCGTTAAATTTATTACTTACACGGGTTGTATCTTTTGTTGAGATTCCGCTGTCTTTCATCACTTTTGTCACACCCTGCGAAGGCGCTTTTGCATTAAATGCCGCAGCGCTTTCCGTCGTTCCGACCAGCTGCGTCGTCCGATATTGACCATTCTGCACCCGCTTGATCGTATCCATCGTTCCCTTCGCACTCGGAGTATCTTTGCACTGAATCCGCTCAATGATCCGATTGCCCCGCTTCGTAACCAAATCTACCTGACGGGCGGTTGAAGAATTTGTCAATTTTGTTGTTGTGTCCGGTTTCAGCAAATTCGAGAGATTCTTCTTATCAGAATACATCACCTCAAAAGCATTTCCCTTACCGCCGATCGGCGAATTTGCACCTGCTCTTCCTGACATTCTTACTGCTACAGAATAGTCATACCCTTCCACCGCGCTGTTTGCCAGATTCCCTGCTGTTTTTTCTTTCTTTTCACTCATTTTTATCTTCCTCCTTTATTGTACTTCTCCACATTTTTCATCCAATTCTTTTTTAATTCTTTTTCTCTACTAAAGCACCGCCTTCCTCGGCATCTCCTTTCGTACTGATCCGAAGTCATCCGCATACATACAATCCCTTCCCCTAAAGCATCCCTCCTTTTCACCAGATTTTGCTGTATAAAGATAAGGCAGTAATGCGGTCTTTTAAATCATCATCATAAGGTAAAATTGTTTTTATCTCATAGAAGTCTCCTGCCTTCCTTACTACCATGACCAGCTCCGGTTCTTCCCTTAACGGCGCGTCTATATGCAGAGGCATAAACCATGAAATCGTCCCGCTTTTTCCTGAATAAGAAGCTTTGGCAAATGACCTGTCGCGGCGCTGCATTTTAATTCCCCGCTCAAGCGCATTCATGATCTGACCTGCGATCTTATTATCGCTCTGACTTCTGATACTCTCCGGAAAACGATCCCGCCGTTCCTGTATAATATGGATAAGGCAATTTTGATTAATATCAAAATCTTCCTTGTTCGGGTTGAATACTTCTTCTTTCTCCTCAAAAAAACTGACAGGCTCAATCTGTATCATCGATTGTTCTCTTGTAAATCCATAGCTTAAATAATCCTGTTTGCTCTCAATCACACACTCCGCAATATACGTTTTATACTTTTCAAAATAACGGTACAGCACCAAAAAATCATTTCCAAACAAATCCATCATCCCGGTATTCACGATTACCGATTTCGTTTTATTCGCTACAAAATATTCCGTCCTTTCAGCGCTGACAAGCTGCATTATCCTTGTGCCTATAATTTTTATATATCTGTCCAGTCCTTTCATCGACTTCCAGTTCGGAAACAGTAATCTGTCATATATCGCTTCTGTAACATTAGAAAGCGCTTCTTCATTTTTTATAAAAATCGGTTTTTCGTCACATATCTCACATCTGTCTTTTACTTCAGGTTCGATCTTACAAATACAATCCGCATGATCTTTCCTGTATCGGTTACAGAATTTCAATAAATTTGATCGAAGTTTTCGTTCAGAATGCGGAGTTCGCCTGCACATTCCATTTACTAAATAAGACGGAGTTCCGACATAATACCCTGAGAAATAATCAGACCATTTTAATAATGAAATCATCATCGGCTCATTTCTATTCGTCTTAATTCCTGTATCCAGCCATGCCAGACTGACGTCTTTCTCATTTTCAGATCTCCCTGACAAATCCTTATCGAAAAAATATATATTTGATTCTTCCGATGAAATATTTTTTATGACCTGATCCATTTCAACATCCAGTCCCGTCACCCTGTATATTTCGTCTGTCACTATTTTTCCGTCTGTTACAATAAACTTTTCTTTAATCATGTGATCCATAGTTATCCTCCTTACTTTGTGATATAATCATTACATAATAACTGCTGCCTGAACCTTTTTTGTATCAACTGCTTTCTTGTTTGTAAACTTATCGTAGCACCCTTTTCCGTCATCATGAATAACTGCAATTTGACATCTTTTTGACAAGATCGTCCTTTGTCAAATGACAAAAAATTGACACCAAAATGACAACTTTCATTATTGATCGGAGGTAAATATGTTAAATTACGCTGTCATCATTCAATATCTGACTGAAGAACTGAATATTCCAAACATAAGGATCGCCGAGTGGCTTAACCTCGATCCGTCAATTATCAGCAACATCAAAAATAATAAACGCGGAATGCAAAAAGACATTTCCTGTGATGTTTTTTACAAAGATGTCTTTCGCCAGGCCGATATCGGAACTGATTTTCAAAGTGTTCACAACCTTTACACATACGTTCTAAACACCGAAAACTCAAATGAAGTAATAGACACGGCATATTCTGACTATAAAGAACACAGATCACATGAAGCCGCAGAAACCTTTCTGCTCACTTTATTAAAAGAAGTCCGATATGAAAAAAATGCGGTTTCACCAAGATCCGCGTCAAAATCCGCTCGCCAGTCTTCTTCCAACGCCATTGCTTTTGAACCGTTTCATAACCCGATACAAAACAATGCTTTCTTCGGACGGCAGGAGATGTTTGAAAAAATACGTTCTGTTTTATGCCGTTTGGGAACTTGTATCATCTACGGAATCGGCGGTTTAGGGAAGTCCTACTGTTCTCTTAAATATGCCGCTGAATATGAAGATTCCTATACGCAAATCCAGCAGATCATTTTCACAGGCGACATAAAAAACACGATTTTAAAAATAAAATTTACAGGATTGGACGAATCTCATTTTTCTGAAGATGAAAAATTTGAAAAACGTCTTTCTCTTCTCGCTTCTTACGGTGAAGATACTCTGCTCATCATCGACAATATGGATACTCACCCGAAGGATCGGGAAAACTATGAGAGATTAAAAAAATTACCGATACATATTCTCTTCACTTCACGGGAAACTGATCTTGATTCAGAAAAGTTTCTCTTACCGATTTATCCTCTTTCCAAACAAGAACAACTTCAATTATTTATGCACTACGGGCAGTTTACGATCGCCGAAGATGAATACAGCGACTATTTTAAAATATTCGATATGGTAGAAGGGCATACTCTTCTTTTAGAACTGATCGCAAAAACGATGGCTGTCGAAACATTAACACCCGAAGAAATGACGGATATTTTGTACAGTCCCGAATATGAAGATATAAGCAAAGTGTCGATTGAAAAAGATAATACTTATCAACAGGAAAAAATGAATAACTTTATATCCAAACTTTTCGACACAAGCAATCTTACCGATATCCAAAAGGAAATATTGATGAACCTGTCTCTTACGTCAATAAACGGTATCAGACAGCGTTTATTCAAACAATTTTTAGATTATAATAATTCGGATATCAACACTTTGATCCGACAAAGCTGGATCATACAGAGCAGACCCGGAGGCCCCGCTTCGTCGCAGATCCATCTGCACCCGGTTATTAAAGCCGCTGTAATAAATAATACGGAGCCTTCCATAGAAAAATGTTCTGTTTTTATCAATAAAATAATTGAATTTATGAACACAGCTTCCGCAGATGTGATCGAAGACAGTATAGGAAACGATTTATGTGAAATTCTTGCAAATGCGCGCCTCATGTTCAAATATACTGACGAACATCTCGAATTAATGTACAACATTGCCCTGATCTTATGGCGCAGTCTGATGTATCATGATTCGTATTCGTATTTGCAGAAAGGATTAAAATTATTAAATCAAGACTCCTCAGCCGACATCGAATTGCACATATCTTACTACGAAACTTCCGGAAAACTTGCAGTCAGACTTGCCGATTATAAAGAAGCAATTTCTCACTATCAATCTGCAATTACGATCATAGAAAAGTCAAACAAGGATTTTCCGAAAAAACTTGCCACATTATATGACAAATTAGGAGTCGTGATGCGAAAAGCATCAAAATACGAACAGGCCTTGGATTATTTTACAAAAGCGCAAAATATTATCGATATCAACCATATCGAAGATCCGAAATTGACATCGGATATTTATAATGATATGGGAGTGATCTATATCAACCTTGATATTTTCGATAAAGCTTTAGCAAATTATCAAAAGGCGCGTGAGATCCGAGAATCGGTTGAACAGCCGGACCTTGAACAGATTGCCTATTCTTATCACAATATCGGAACGGTGTATCAACGACAGAAAAAATACGCAGATGCCATCACATGGCACAAAAAGGCATTAGAGATCCGTCAGGAAATATACCCTGATAACGAACCGATCATCGCCGCATCGTTAACGATGATCGGCAATGACTATACCCAGGCGGCAAGAACCGACTCATCTTATCATTTCAGCGATGCTTTTGAATATTTTTCAAAAGGTTTGGAAATCCGAAAACTCACATTAGGAGAAACCCATCCTGACACAGCATGGTCTTACCAAAGTATTGGATTATGGCATTTTTATCAAGGCGAATATGAAAAGGCGATCGAGAACTACCAGAACTGTCTCAACATCCGAAAAATGATCCTCCAGCCTTCACACGCCTACACTGCCGAAATCTTATACTTATTAGGAGAAGCATATTTAAAGATCCATCAAATCCAGTCTGCAAAAGAACATCTTTTACTTGCAGAGAAGATTCAATCGGATCTTCATAAAGTAAAGGCGCTCGAAAAAACACAACAACTGCTAAATGAATGCAGTCTTTCATGAACAATCACCGGAAGTGACAAAAGGCACATTCCGGGATTGTAAGCGGTCGCCAAGGTCTCGGGCAAGCCCGGACTTTGGCTCGCCGCCATGCAAATAAGAGACGCCGCAAACACGCGGAGTCTCTTATTTCCTCTTCCCATATATCCTTGTCAGAATTTCATATCTTTTTACTTAGATTCCAAAATACCGTCAAATCCGCTTCCGGTCACGCTTACCTGTCCGTTTTCAAAAGTAGCGATTCCATATATTTCTTTTGTAACGCTGTCTATAATCGAAAGACCTCCGTCTCCCTGCGTATACAATCTTCCATCTATTACCAGACCGTTATTATATTCTACCCGGACTGCCGCAATATCAGATCCTGTCGGAACATATTCTGTGCTTGCCTCTGCCATTTGATCGTACACGATCATCGTAGTCGTATCATTTTCATAAGTACCTTCGATTTCCAGATCCGGCGTATATGTCCCGCTGATCCTGCGATAATTTCCCCAGCCTCCGCCTGCACCTGAAGTTACACTTAACAATCCGTTCTCATTTTTATAGAATGTATAATATTGCCCTTCTAAATAATCTCCGAATGTGCCGCATTCTGATTCTTTCTCAAAAATCTGTCCGCTGGACGTATAGATAACATAGGACCATTCATATCCAATGGACGCAATCACAAGCCTGTCTCCCGAATCATCGTCTTTGTATGTGCCTGCCCATCCCATTGTGACGGGATCTGTCAATACGCCTTCCCATTTACTGTTATCTTTTTGCTCCTTTTTTTCTTCTTGTCCGGAATCTTTTTTCGCCTCCCCGACAGTTTCTTTTCCATGTTTTATCTTTTCTTCTGTCGCCGGTTTCGATTCTTTTTCAGCGGCATCCTCTTTAACCTCTTTATACGTTGAATCCTGTGCTGTTTCTTTTGAATCGGAACCGCCAAATATTTTTACCGCTGCAATAATTCCAATGATTACGACTGCCGCCATCACGATAACTCCGATCACTGCCGCTGTTTTTTTCTTTTTCAGTGCAGATTTTATCTGCTGCTCTTCTTCCTGCCGCTCTGACTGTACCGGCTGCTTTGGCTGTTCGCTCTTCCGTTCCGACTGCGCAGACTGTTTTGGCTGTTCTTCCTGCTGTTCTGACCGCGCAGACTGTTTTGGCTGTTCTTCCTGCTGTTGTGCCCGTGCAGACTGCTCAGGCTGTACAGACGCTCCGCAATGCGGACAGAACTTATTCTTATCTCCTATTTCTTTTCCACAATTTTCACAAAACATTTTTTAACATCCCCTGTCTTATTCTATCCTCTTAATATAACGACGCTGTTCCTTCATAGCCGTCATATTCCAAAATCAAAGTTGCCCCTTTTACATCACACTCCGCAAAACTCAAACCGTAAAATTCAAGAATATTTCCTTCAAAATTTTCTATCGCAAAATCCCAGTCAAGATCCTCCTCTGTAATCACAAACTCGATATCTACCCTTTCACCGTTACGCAAGATATCATTCCCAAGCAAATCTTCTTCCCAGTCATCCACCTCAGGCTCCGAAGCATAAAGAGCATAAATATCAAAACCGGTATTATTAATTACATGCACATTGTATCTTAATATTTCATCCTTTGAACTGCACTTAAAAATACCGATTGCCACAATAATAACTAAAGCAATGATTGCAATAACCGCTCCTTTTTTCTTTTTCCCTGTTCCCTTGTCTTTGAAATCCGAAGGGGCGGTCTGAACTGACTCTGCTTTATCTGTTTTATTTTCTGCTCCGCAATACGGACAAAACTTATCAACCTCTTTTATTTCTTTCCCACACTTCTCACAAAACATGGCTATTTCCTCCTACGTTCCATTTTAATATATCTGATTACATAAAATATCTCATATATTTCATAATAATATTCCCAAACGCATATCCGCACAGAAGACCGGTTATTAATCTGCGTATATTATTTGACTCGTAATGAAATTTATATTGTACGAACCAATCTGCAAACATGATTAAAAAGAACAAAACTGCTGTTACGTTTGAAATCTCTCCGACCTTGAACAGGAAGATTCCTAACACTTCTCCTATAAACACTCCTGTGCATCTTGCGCATACCGGAAATTGTTTTCCATGAAAGAAAAAGCTTCGTTCCGGTAACTGATGACATCCCGTCGCTCTTCCCGCCATCATAAGTCTCTTATATATTCTTCTTTTATCCATCATTGTCTCACTCTGCAAAATATCCTAAGATCGGAAAAACAAAAACCAGTGTTCCTGCTAAAGAAATCATGGAATATTTTATACAACTCCAAATTTCCCGTTTCTTTTCTACTTCTAAAATATCCCAAACACTATACCCTAACTGTTTATCCATATCCTCACATAACTGATAGTAAAAATATAACGGCACCGAAACTCCCACTATAACGGCGATCAAAACAACAATGATCGTTCTTAAAAATCCATGTACTAATTCATCCAGTACCGGATAGAGCAAAAGAGAAGCAATCGAACCATAGCAGAGACAATTTACTATCATTTTATTCATAAACGAACATAACATTTCAACGGCGTCATGCTGTGCTAAATGCTGTTTTCCGCAATTTTTACATCCCCACCAGGTGATAGATCTGCTCTTTACTTTAGAGCCTGTAAGGGGTGCTCCGCACAATAATCCAAACGGGCCAAGCAGACACATTCCACAGCATCCACGTCCCATACTGTAACCTTTTGTTTTAACTTCTGTCTCGCTCTTAACAACCGGAAATGTATCCTCACTGTTACAATACGGACATGTGGAATCTTTTGGTATATTCGGTTCCTTATGAATCTCTTTATCAATCATGCCGGAAATATGTATCCCCGCTTCTTTCACATATTTGATCAGGCCCTTAAAAAATTCGGTAAGCGAATCCCAAAGAGATCCATCCGTATCACTCTTCTGAAATGAATTTGCATTTTGTTCCGATTGCTTCTCATTGACCGAAGCACCGCAGCTCGGACAATATTGAGAATCCGGATTCAGCTCTTTTCCGCATTTTCTGCAATATTTCATCTAAGCGCCTCCCTTCAGCCCTTAAGTGCAATCAACTTTTGAAACTGTTCCACATCTTCTGACATTCCATTGACAGCAATTTCATAGTTCATTCCGTTATCCATTTTCAAATTAAGGATCTTCCCATAACCGGTATACAAAAAAACGGCAATCAACAAAAGCCACACGACATCCGTTATATCCATTAAGTACATCACCCCGAAGATCGCAGCATACAACGTATCCCAAAAATCCATTTTTGTTTTTACTTCCATTGAATTGATTTCTGACAATTTAAGATTGATATGATCCTCTTTTTCCTTTCTCAAAAATCTATGGATATTTTGTCTGATCCCTACTTTCTCTCCGCTGATTTTTACTTCTGTTTTAATAATCTTATAACGCAGTCTGCCAATCATTTTCACTTTTTCAAAATGAAAATTCTTTTCGTCTTGTCCATCCTCACTGATACCGTCTGCATTGACCATATTCTCAGCGCTTTTCTGTTGCTGTTCTAAAAGACTGCTTCCGCACTTTGGACAAAATCTCGCTCCCTCTCTGACATCATTTCCACAATTTTCACACTTCATTTCGCTCCACACTTCCTTTGTAACTAATATTTTTATAGTTATAGATCATTATACTATAATTAAATCAATATTACAATTAAATCAATATTTTTTTGGGGGTCATTTCATGGATACTTTAAATTTCGAACAAATAGGAGAAAAATTAAGAAAAATCCGCCTTTCCAAAAACTTAACGCAAGAATATATTGCCACTGCTGCCGATGTAAATACAAGTCATATCAGCAATATCGAAAATAACCGTGTTAAAGTTTCACTTTCTGTCTTAGTACAGATATGCAATGCTTTAGACACTACCGTTGACTATATTCTGTCCGACGAATATAATGACTCCTCCTCAGCCATTGAACAGGAAATCCTCCATGAGCTGCATTCCTGCACTAATGAAACGAAGCTGCAGATTTTAAAAATCGTCAAAGCTTTACAATAATTCATGAACATTCTGCCAGCAGCATTACGGCGTATCGGAATCCTTGTATGAATCCATTTTCTTCCGCAGCCTTCGCTAATCCAAACAGCTCATCTCTCACCTCTTCATGCGTCTTTTTCTCCAGGTTCATTCTGTCCTCTTCCAGCAGTCTCTCCGTCTCCTTTTCAATCGCTTTCCCTGCCTCTTTTAAATAATCTGTTTCAGATAATAAATACAGATAAATTTCTCTTATTCTTTCTCCCTTATCTGCCGATCCGTTCTCTTTTAATTCTTGAACCATCTTAATTCTCCTATTTCCATTTCTTTCCTATTGTCTTACAATATAACCAGGCTGTTTTTATTACCCTGCACTATTATTAAACCATCTTTATCAAACTACATGAAGCCGCAAAAAATTTTTGATTTTTTTTGCAGTGTTTTATACTTGGGGAGGATTAAAGAATGAAAGAGACGAAACAAGAAACAATCCACATTACCTCAGAAGCAGGCATTCTCTCTGCTTTCAAAAATCTGACTTCTTACGACAAACGTACTTTACTCACATGGATTCATTTTTTCAAGAGATGTATGTATTATGCTTCTTCCGATTATTCCAATCCTGCGTTTCTTTCTTTGGCTTATAATGGGATGAAAAAAAGCGATCAATATCCTCAGGAATTTTTATATATTCATAAATTAATGTACCAGTTCCTCTGCCTGGGAACTCCCTGCTTTTTACAATTCCAGCCTTATGAAGATCTTACATCCAAATACGATCCCGCAGCATTCAAATGGAACGTTCCTGTTTCTGTTATGCCTTTTTTGATCTGCTATATCAAAGCCGCAAGCAAATTCAAAAAAGCCGCCCCTGTCACTTCATTTTTCAATGAGCTTGATGAAACATTTGCAGAAACTGAAAGTCTGCAAAGCAATCTCACAAGAACAGAATATCGAAATTTAACCGACAAAATTCTTTGCCGCAAATATTTTTGTACTGCTGAAGAAATTTATAATACTTTCGCCAAAAACGACTCTCAAAAAGAAGCGATCCGGCATTGTATTTTTTATCTGACCCAAACTTTAATCGCATTTCCGCAAAATAGAGGCTCTGGAATTAATTCCGGAAGCCCGATTGCTGCAAACGCCTGTATTCTGTTAGAGACTTTCAGGGAAAAATTGTATGAACAGACTCGTTCAGAAAATAAAAAAACAGATTTATCACCTTTATATCCTCGCAAAAAGCCGTGGTCTATCATAGGGGAGAAAGAACTGATAGAGAGCATAACGCATTCTCTGTCTTTCTTTTCTGCAAAAGCATTTTCTTTTGCGGAAGAAGCTTTGGATTTTCATTCCCCCTACCACATCTCGGCAAAGGACTATGACGCCTTTTCCGTCGGATGCACTAAGATCATAGACAACATAGAACGACAGGTTGAGAAGGAAAAAGAAGAGGTCACGGCATTCTACTTTAATCTAATAAACGAACCGACTATCAGCCGCGCGCTCTCTAACGGACGCTTAGAACTTGATCAAGAAAGTTTAAATTACAGATATTATTTGCTCATAGACGCCCTTACAACATTTGCCAATTCGTTTGTACAAACGATCCTGACTTTCAAAAACAACGTCAGGAAGGCTTCTCACGCCTCTCCTGAACAATATATATCGTTAAAAACTGACAAAGACTACTTCTCGGAATTCAAACAATCGATCAAAGCAATCGAAAGAAAACTCTTCGGGAAAAATTTTATGACCGCGTTTGAACATTCCAAACCATTCTTATTTTATAACGACAGAGGATTGGTACACGACCTCACATATCCCGCTGTCCTCTTTCCTCAAGAATGCTTAAAAATAACCTACGGATTAACAGGGAACTATCTTGTATCGGAAGATTATATTCTTCAATATTTCCGTGATAAAAAGATTCATTTCCCGATATCATTTGCCGAATTTTTATTGCAAGTTGATCTTGAAAACCTCCGTCAATTTTTAGGCTTAATAAAATAGGTGTCGCAAAACCATCCACTCTGCTCTTTGCAGTGCATCAATCTTTTGTTCTATTCTTAGATACAACAATTTTATCTAAGCCTTTTTATAACTAAGTTATAGTTGCTGTCATAGTGCAGTCCAAGCTCTCTGCACATTCTGTCGTTCACCTTATCTAAAGCGTTCTTATATTCTGCATATGGCGGCGACAGAACCATCAAATTGGGGATGAATATATCGTTATATCCTTTATCTTGGAGCTCTTTCTGCATTTTTCTCCGGGCAACAAATGACGGATGATAATTCCGCCTGCCATCTTCACACCTATTCCCATAATAAAAGGAACTTTCAATGTAGTTTCATCACAATACTCTAATATATTCCGCAGGGCTTGTTTCTGCTCTGGAGTCCCTAATCTTACATTAAGAAATGGTTTGAAGTGACTTTTTTCGGATCTGCTTTTTTTGCAGATTCCGTTCCTCACCTTGTCCATCCGGCATCTGGGCTTTCTTCTTTTCCCGGTCAAAAACAAAGTCCTGTTTCATTTCCGGCGGTCTGCCCCCGACTTTTATGGCTGATATCTTTTACGGAACCATCTGCCAGATTTTCTTCCGTCAGACCATCCCTTGTCATTTTTGTCACGACCTTATCTTTTCCAACAAATTCTTTTCCTGCCAAATATACTCTCCTTTCCACCGAGAAAAGCAAAAAAGCCATTTACATTTTTACAGTAAATGACTTTTTTCAAAAGTGTGCTTACACTTTTCCTTTATTTTGTTATCTCGATTTTATATCATTTTGTTTTCGTAGTCTTGAAGTTCACGAAATATGTTATCTATGAACACCGTATTTTCTTCGATTCTATAGAGCATAAAATATCGATGTCTTAAAAAATTAATTCTATGATAACCTAATGCTCTAAGTCTTTGATTTTCACATAAAGACAAACTTCCTGCAACATTTTTCAAGCAATTTAATGTATCTTCAAAATCGTCAAGAACATTTTTGGCTGCTTGTTCATTTTTCTTTGCAAAGAAAAGATATTGAATAAATCTATCAAAATCTTCTTCTGCATCTGATGTAACAACAACCTTATAATCCATATTTTCCCCTCAGTTCTGAAACAACCGCTTCCGCTGATTTGTAGTTTCCCTTTGCCGCTGACTCTCTGGATTTCTCCAGTTTTTCTAAAATCTCCTCTTCCGTCATAGGACTATATGGACTCCGTACGATTCTTTTAATTTCAAATGGAAAACCATTATTTGCCACAGCTTGCGTTAAAAACATTCTAATTGCTGTAGTTGTATCTGTTCCAAGATCTTTAAAAAGCTGATCGGATTTCGTTTTTAACTCATCATCGACACGAATTTGTATTGTACTTGACATATTTCACACCTCCGTTTTTCTTTATTATAATGCCTGGTCATTTCTAATTCAATACATTTGTAGTGATTTGACATTTATATTGATTTTATATCATATTTTTCTTTCACATAAGTAAGAAGCTGCGTACCGATTCCTGTGGAACGGCAGTATTTCTCTGGTACAAATGAATGTGCGTCTATATTTCCAGAAAACCAAAGTTTCATAACTTGCTCTGTATCTGACATTTAAAATTCCCTAATCATAATTTTTATCTCCTGCATTTTGCTGAATACCGGATTGAAACACATGCAGTCAATATAACCATGCACAGACCGGAAATGAAGAACCAAACATTTACACCTACTTTTTCTGCTATCGGGCTGCTGAAAAGCAAGCCAATCGGCATTGTAACAGAAGAAATCAAGGTAAGTACCGAAAATGCCCTCCCCATTTTTTCCGGGGATATGGTTTCCTGCATATAAGCAGTCAACGGGATTGTATGGACATTACCAGAAGCCCCTAAGCAGATACAGCCTCCCGCAAAGAAAAACCAACCGACATAGGTAGGCGGTATGATACCGCAGAGCAAGAACACTTTTACTATGTATTATCCTTCAACCCATAACACTGGTACAACATATCTGTCATTTTCTTCTTATCTGTTCCTCTTATACCCAAGGACTTTAAATCCACTGTTTCATCAGCTATTTCAGATAAGAACTTTTTCATATCCTCTGCTATTTCCGGACTGAGAACTTGCCTTGTATTGGCTGTGATTAACTGTGCTAATCGGAACACATCGTTTTTATGTTTCTTTATATTTTTGCTGTCAACCTGCTCTCCATTCAGCTTGCGTTCCTTTAAATCCAGCCACGCTTTCGCCTTAAATGGTATCAGACAAGTCGGACTTAATACCGGAATGCCATCAACCATCGATTGTCCGGTTTTTAGCAATTCATAATACGCTTCATTTAAAAGGATTGCCGACAAGCTGGAGATTTCATCGTCTATCGGAAGCGGTGTGAGAACTGCATCATCTTCCAATATAATAAAATCCGGATTTCTGGAAAATATTTCTATCATATATGGATATTCTTTACTTTTCGGAGATGTGAAACGATAAAACTGTGCATTTCCAGTGCTTTTATTCAAATGCTCATATCCTGCTTCCTTGACATACTCCCAGAACTGCCTGCCGAACTCCGCTGTTATGGATTCGACAATCAATACAATATCTACATCTTTTGTAGCACGAAACGGTAATTCTTCATTTTTGCGGTTTAATAATAAAGGCCAGCAGAAAGCCATAGAACGAGTGCAGGAACTTACAGAGATACCACGATACCAAAAGGATAAAAACGCCTAAATCGGTCTTGTAGCGAAAAATAAGGCATGTTCCGAATTGGCATTGAAAATGAAAAACGTGATCCAAGCAAAGGCGAAAGAGAAGCAAGCAACGTCTACTGGGGGGATTAATCCCCAGCTTTTACAGATTTCTGAAAAAGCTGAACCAATCCACACCGACGAAGAACTGTCCAAGCTGGCGGGAGTGTCCAGGGATACAGTTTAGTCAG
>OGRC01001660.1_pt1 | contig 13918 bp, 9 predicted proteins | sample 1553431 | NCBI WGS metagenome assembly OGRC01 (sample SAMEA2580064, study PRJEB22360) | human gut metagenome | biome: human gut; feature: human-associated habitat; material: faeces | place: Denmark | collected 2008/2010
ACCTGCCATGGGCAGCTCCTTACGAATGCACGTGATTAAAAAATGCTGCCGGGAATTTCCCGACAGCATTTTTTTAAAGTTCTATCTTGTGATAAACAAGTCCGGCTTCTTTCATCACCTGTTCTTCTCTCGTCTGACAAGTAAATATGATCACTTGTTTCTTATGTTCTTTCAACCATCTGAGTGTCTGAAGCATTCTCTCCTCATCATAATATGCAAATGCATCATCCAGTATCACCGGCATCTCTTCCTCACATAAAAGCTCTCCCACTGCCATACGGAGTGCCAGATAGACCTGTTCTACCGTTCCACGACTTACCTGTTCAATCTCTACTCTCTTTTCATCTGTCATAAGCGATACATGAAGTTTTTCATCTGTCACAAGCTTTTTATATTTTCCACCTGTGATCTCACAGATGAATGATGACGCTTTCTCATTCAGATCTCTTTTTAGATATCCCCGCATCTCCTCTGACAACTGTTCCAGATGATCTGCCGCCATCTGGACCGCCTGGCGTTTCATCTCATATTCCCTGGAACGCTCATTAACTTCATCCAGTTCCGCGAGCTGTTCTCCCAGGTTGTCATACTGAATTCTCTTCTCTTTTAATTCCGCTGTAATATGCGATTTCTCCCAGCGTAACCTCTCTATCGGAACTTTCTCCTCTTCCTGCGTGATCTCTTCAAGGATAATCTCTGGCTCTGTTTTTACCTGTTTTTTTCCAACTTTCATCCGATTCCATATATATAAGCCGAACGCAAGGAATAACACAATAGCAATCAGATAATTCCACGGTTTCGAGAACAAGATGACTGCAATCACAATAACCAGTGCAAACACCAGAAGCTCCATTGGATGGATCCTCCATTTTTCCGGACGAATCTCATCCATGACACCTTTTCCATGTTCTTCTTCCCTCTGGCGCTCTTTTTTCTTTTCTTCTTCCTTTTCCAGCCGATACGCAAGTTCTTCTTCTACACGTTCCAGTTCTTCTTCCAGATGATGTACATCACGCCAGACAAAAGATACTTCCTGCTCAAGTTTTTCACGTTTCTGCTGCTTTTGAGCCATTTCCATACGGATCTCATTTTCCAGGATCTTCTTCCTGCCCCTTAACTGTTCCAATGCACCGGCCAGGTCGATTTCTCCGTTTCCCGAAGTGTAATAGTTTGTCGCATAATTTTTCAGCTCTGCCACAATACTTTCCCCCATCTGTGCATTCCTCTGGCTCATGGAAACGGTATTATCGTAACGTTCTGCGTCCATCTCCCCAAGCAGCATCTGAAGATCTCCGTCTTCTACAGACAGTACTTCACCGTCCTCTTCACAGATCAGTTCCGCTTTTTTAGAATATTTATCAAAATTTCTTTCGATACGGAAATGTTTCTCTCCACTTTTGAACTTCAATATACCAGAATAGTAATTAGGATTTTCCCACGGTTCGTATATACTGAAAGTATCATTTTGCGCAGCCCGTCCTCTCCCTCTTTCTATTCCGAAAAGCATTCCCCTGATGAATGTATGGATTGTAGACTTTCCTGATTCGTTTTCCCCGTGAATCAGGTTGATCCCCTCATCCAGATCTATCTGCCGGTCATGGAATTTTCCAAAGTTTTTTAACAATAATTCATTAATCTGCATCTTTCGGTTCTATCCTCTTCTCGTCTCCATCAAAGCCTGCACTCCTTCACAGAGTGCCTGGTACTCCAGACTGTCGGCCGGATAGCCACTCAGGCTTTCAATATATTGTCCGAGAATGTTTCCTTTATTTTCATTTTTTAATTTTTCAAAGTCATATGCAGGCTTTGTGTGGTCTGTAATCTCCACCACATTACCGTATGGATCCATATGATCCAGCTCATACCAGATATCCGGATCTCGATAACCAGTCAGTGTAATCTTATACATGTGCTGCTTTCCCTGCTCTTCGATCATATCTGCAATCTTTTGCCTCAGTACATGGCCGGTCACAGATTTATCCACCTGTACCTCGCAGTGTCTGTATTCTCGCAGTGCATGTGGCACAAAACGGATCTGACAACCATTTCCGGTGATCTTTCCTTCGATATAACCATGAGCTCCTGTATCACCTACATCCGTCGGCTCCAGCGATCCGGCATATGCCATCCGGTTCTCCACCAGCATCTGCGGCTTGTGGATATGTCCAAATGCAGCATAATCATACCCAAGCGTCATGATCTGACTACTCTTGATCGGAATATGTTTCTCATCCCCGCCGTGTGCAAGCAAAATCTCATACTTCTGCCGTCCTTCCGGAACTGCATGATCATATAACGGCTCCAGAATTTCTCTGGAATGATAACTACATCCATAGACAGCCGTCTGGATCCGGTCAAGTTCCACACAGCTCATTTCCTGCGAGCAGATCATGTGCACATGCGGTGCCCAGGTAAATGTTCGGTAATAAGAGTTTTTCCTGATATGATCATGATTACCGGCGATCATAACAACTTCTGTCTGATCCAGCATCTCCAGTATGGAATTCATTTCTTTTAATTCTCTTAAAAGTGGCTGCCTGTGGAACAGGTCCCCCGCGATCAGCAACAAATCTGTCTTTTTCTGATTGCAGATTGTTATAATATCACGAAAGCTGTCCCAGAGCTCCTGTTCTCTATTTTGACTGTACGCGTTTCCCGCGTCCGGCTTTGCCCCTAAATGCAAGTCTGCGATGTGTATGAACTTCATCCTCGCTTCCCTCTTTCTGTTCTGTCTTCTCTTTCGATGGCAGTGTTACGACAAACTGTGTCCGGTTGTCATCACTTTTTGCCAGGATTCTTCCTCCGTGCAGCTCCACGATCTGTTTGGCGATTGCAAGTCCCAGACCTGCGCCGCCGGTTCCTGTCGATCTGGAACCATCCACGCGATAGAATTTCTCGAATATCGTCTGAAGCATATCGCCCGGAATCTTATCACCTGCATTGGTAAATGTGATCTCGATGTCACCATCCTTCATTTTCGCTTCAATCCGGATCTCCGTATCTGCATAGCAGTAAGCAATTGCATTTCTTAAGATATTATCGAATACTCTTGCAAGCTTATCCGGATCTCCATAGATCATCAGATCTTCTTCTACATCCACTTCACAGGTCAGCTTCTTTTCCTGGAGGACTCCGTACAGCTCATCTGCAAGCTGTTCAAGCATCATCGTAAGATCAATCTCTACCGGTTCCAGTTCGATATTCTGAAGATTATATCTTGTAATCTCAAAAAATTCATTGATCAGCTCTCCTAATCGGATGGATTTTTCCAATGCGATGTGAGTATATGCTTTTCGTTCTTCTTCCGGCATGTCGGGATGATCTTCGAGCATCGTAAGATACGCCACGATCGAAGTCAGCGGCGTCTTCAGATCATGCGCCAGAAAAAGCACCAGGTCGTTTTTCTTCTTTTCGCCTTCCGATGCCTCCAGCTCCTGCCGTTTTAATGTTGCTTTAATCTCATTCAAACGGATCTCTATTGGTTTTAATTCTGTGATCAGATGAATGGGATCTGTAGATTCCGATATAATATTTTCAATTCCATGATCGATCTGATCCAGATATTTTGTCATCTGAGAAAGCGCAACATAAAAAAACAGCGCAAAAAGGATCAGATAACCAACAATCATGAAAAATGTCTTGTTATCTCCGATCAGCTGCCAGTAAAGATGGACCGCCGTCTTTTCATTTATATTCAGAAATACCAGAACATCTACAAAAGTTCTGGCAAAACTGTCATTATAAATTCCATCGATCACAAATTTAAGCAGTACCCCCCCTACCAGAACGGTAAGCGCTGTGACCAGCACCGTCTGCAAGAGGATACTGAATTTTAATTTCCGATAATTATTCTTCAACCTTATAGCCCACTCCCCACACAGTCTTGATAAAATCAGACTTGCCTGTCGGTGCACTCATCTTCTCGCGGAGATGACGGATATGCACCATCACCGTGTTGTTACTGTTCTTATAATATTTCTCATGCCATACTTTCTCGAACAATTCTTCTGAGCTTATGACCTTTCCCCGGTTCTCACACAGAAGCCAGAGGATGTCGAATTCGATCGGTGTCAGTGTCAGCGGCACTTCATTGTATACACACTCATGAGAAGTCCGGTTCAGAAACAGCCCTCCGAAATCCAGGACATCTCCTTCTTCTTTGGTCCCTTCATTATACTGTGTACACCGGCGAAGCTGTGCTTTCACTCTCGCCACCAGCTCCAGTGGGTTGAACGGTTTCGGAATATAATCATCCGCTCCCAGCGTAAGCCCGGTAATCTTATCCATGTATTCCGTCTTCGCCGTCAGCATGATCACCGGAAATGTATATTTCTGCCGGATCTGCTTGAGGATCTGGAATCCGTCAATATCCGGAAGCATAATATCCAGGATCGCAAGATCGATCTTCGTACTGTTAATACAGTCCAGTGCATCCTGGCCGTTGTAAAATTTGAATACTTTGTATTGGTCATTCTGGAGATAAAGCTCTACTACATCAGCGATTTCCTTTTCGTCATCTACTACTAATATATTCATACTGCCCTCCATTCTATATGGGGACGGCGGATTTTTATAAATCCCCCGTCCCCATATACGTTTTATATACGTTTTTCACGTGTTGTTATCCACATGATCCTCTATTACAGTTCACAGTTGTTGACAGTTCTTGGGAATGGAATTACGTCACGGATATTGCCCATTCCTGTCAGATACATGACGCATCTCTCGAATCCAAGTCCGAATCCTGAGTGATGTGTGGAACCGTATTTACGAAGATCTAAATAAAACTGATAGTTTTCTTCGTCCAATCCAACTTCTTCCATACGTTTTTTAAGCATTTCATAATCATCTTCTCTCTGGCTTCCGCCGATGATTTCTCCGATACCTGGCACGAGGCAGTCCATTGCTGCTACGGTCTTTCCGTCTGGGTTAAGCTTCATGTAGAAAGCCTTGATTTCCTTTGGATAATCGGTTACAAATACAGGACGTTTGAATACTTCTTCTGTGAGGTAACGTTCATGTTCTGTCTGTAAATCTGTACCCCAGGATACCTTATATTCAAATTTATCGTTATGTTTTTCAAGGATTTCTACAGCTTCTGTATACGTTACATGACCAAATTCAGAATTCAACACATGATTCAGCCTGTCTTTTAATCCTTTATCTACAAACTGGTTTAAGAAATCCATTTCTTCAGGCGCATTCTCCATAACGTAGGAAATAACATATTTAAGCATTGCTTCTGCCACTTCCATGTCATCTTTTAAGTCTGCAAATGCCATCTCCGGCTCAATCATCCAGAATTCTGCTGCATGACGGGCAGTATTAGAATTCTCCGCGCGGAAAGTTGGTCCAAATGTGTAGGTATTGCGGAATGCCTGTGCAAATGTTTCTGCATTGAGCTGGCCACTTACTGTCAGATTCGTTGGTTTGTTAAAGAAGTCCTGTGCAAAATCAACATTTCCTTCTTTATCTTTTGGAATATTATTTAAATCAAGAGTTGTAACTTGGAACATTTCTCCCGCTCCTTCACAGTCACTTGCTGTAATGAGCGGTGTATGAACATAAACAAATCCCCTCTCCTGAAAAAACTGGTGAATCGCATACGCTGCCATAGAACGGATACGGAACACTGCCTGGAATGTATTTGTTCTTGGACGAAGATGAGAAATTGTTCTTAAATATTCTAAGCTGTGACGTTTCTTCTGCAGTGGATAATCTGGTGCGGAAGCTCCCTCTAAAGTAACGGTAGCTGCCTGAATCTCAAATGGCTGCTTTGCCTGCGGAGTCGGAACCAGCGTTCCCTCTACGATCACCGCCGCTCCAACATTCATCTTGGAAATCTCCTGAAAATTCTCAAGTTTCTCCTCATATACAACCTGAATTGGTTTAAAAAATGTTCCATCATGAAGCACAAGAAATCCAAAATGTTTTGAACCCCGGATGCTGCGAATCCATCCGCCAAGCTTCACTTCTTTATTTAAAAATTGTTCACTGTTCTTATAAATCTCTCGAATTGTCATGATATAGCAATCCTTTCTCCTACTTATTTTTAATTATATTAAGGCACCATTTCTAATTATTTTTAATTACAAAAGCCCGTTTCTATTTTATCGCAAACTAAGGGGAATTGCTACCTTTTTTTCTGATTTGCCGGGTTTTGAAACAAACAGACGAACCCTCAGACCCTGTTATATTATTTCTCATGAAATTTTGAATCTACATAATCAAGCAAAGACAATTCCCAAGTTAAATTTGCACAGACAGCCAAAGACAGCTCCCCCTTGCCTGCGGCAAATCACCCCCTCTTATGTGCTTTTCCATAAAAGAGTTCGGCTAATTTCCCTGTTGTCATTTCTTCTCGTTCTTTTCCGGTCAGATCCATGACTATTTTTCCAGAATCCAGCATAATCGTCCTGCTACCGTATTCTAATGCATATTCCATATCATGCGTAATCATAAGGGTTGTGATCTTATTTTCCTCAACAATCTTTTTCGTTAATGCCATGACTTTTTCGGCTGCGCCGGGGTCAAGGGCTGCGGTATGTTCATCGAGTAATAGGAGTTCTGGTTCTGCAATGGTTGCCATTAAAAGAGAGGCTGCCTGTCGCTGTCCGCCGGAAAGAAGACCGATTTTTGTTTTCATTCTGTCTTCGAGTCCCATTCCAAGTGTGGAAAGGACTTCTCTAAAGTAGGCACTGTCCTTTTTATTTAAGGCAAAGAAAGACGGGGAAGCCTTTCTTGTGTAAGCAAGGGCAAGGTTTTCCTCAATGGTGAGGTTCGGAGCGGTTCCACGAAGTGGATTCTGGTAAAGGCATCCGATGTTTAAGGCTCGTTTGTAGTCTTTTAATTTCGTAATGTCTTTGTCTCCTAAGTACACTTTTCCTTCATCTGGAAAAAGGCTTCCGAGGATGACGTTAAACATGGTAGATTTACCGGAACCGTTTGAACCGAGTACAGTAACAAACTGACCGGGTTCTACGGTGAGATTTAAATGGTCGAGGGCAACTTTTTCATTGACAGTGTTTGCCTCAAACTTTTTTGTGATATCTGTAAGTTTTAACTGACTGCTCATTAACGTCTGCCCCCTTTCTTTTTATATGTTTTTTGTAACCACGGAATAACTAATGCGATTACAACGATAACTGCAGACAATAATTTAACTGCATAGCTTGGCATATCAATCTTGTATGCAATCTGAATGATGATTCGGTATAATAAGGAACCGAGAACAACACCAACTGCCTGTATTGTAACGGAATGATTACTAAAGAAAGTAAGACCGATGATTACCGAGGCGAGTCCCATAACAAGCATACCATTTCCACAGTTCAAATCTGCGTATTTCTGATACTGGCAAAGAAGCGCGCCGGAAAATGCAACGAGTGCGTTAGAAATCATAACCCCACCGATTCTGGATACATCTGCATTAATCGAAGATGAACGAACCATTTCCTCATTATCACCAGTTGCAATAATCGCCATACCATTTCTTGTACGGAAAAATGTAACAAGAACTGCACAGGTTACAATAACGATTATCATGGTAAGTAAAAATGCGGTCATGCCTGATGACATATCCTTGCCAAAGGCTCTCTGGAATATCTTGTATACAGTATCTGCCGGTTTATTTACGGTTACACCCAAGCTGTTTTTTGCTTCATACTGTAAATAACGGTTGGACTGACCACCCAGAATAGCATAGTTTACTGTGTAAAGTCCCGTCATTGTAAGGATACCAGATAAAATCGGTTCAATCTTTAATTTAGTCTGCAAAAGTCCCGTACAAAGTCCTGCTGCCGCTCCTGCAAGCGTGCCAGCAACAAGCCCTAAAATCGGATGCCCTGCAATCGTCACTACGACACAGGCGGTCATTCCAAATACAAAACTTCCCTCTACCGTAAGGTCAGGGGTTTTTAAAATACTAAATGTCAGAAAAACGCCCAGGGCCATAGGGGCGTAGATAAACCCCTGGCCGAGAGCGGAAACTAACATGCCTGCTATTTCATTCATGTTTATGTCCTCAATTCTAATCTTGATTCATTATTTATTAAAATGACTTGTTCCATCTTCCTCTACAAGCACATCAAATCCTTCAAATGCCTTCTTATCAAAGTTACCACCAAACTGTTTTACAGCCTGCATATTTACATATTTTGCATAATCAGAAATTGTCTCGTAAGGAATATCAGAAACTTTTTCGCCGTTTGCAATCTTTTCTACCATGTCTGCAACCTGTTTTCCAAGCTGTACATAGTTTACACCAACTGTAGCAAATCCACCGTCTGCAACCATAGAGTCAGCACCACAGTAGATAGGAACTTTCTTTGCATAAGCGGCATCTGTGTAAGTAGCCATTGCTGAAGCGATTGTGTTGTCGTTACCAGTATAAAGTGCATCTACTCCTTTAGAAATCAGGGATTCTACTGCTGTCTGAAGCTCAGAAACATTAGAGATAGAAGACTCTTCATAAGCGATATTATTATCGTCACAGTATTTCTTAGCTGCTGTGATTGTAGATACGGAGTTTGTTTCACTGGATGTATACAGGAAACCAATCTTCTTGTAATCTGGCTGGAAGTTAGCGATCAGCTTAACGATTTCATCTGCTGGAATGTTGTTAGAAACACCCGTGATATTCGCACAATCTTCTCCTGTAAGACCTGCTGCTTCCGGGTCTGAAACTGCGGCGAATACGATTGGTGTATCTTCTCCATCATAAACGCTCTTTGCTGTCTGTGCTGTGGAAGTTGCGATTGGAACAACAATGTCTACTCCTTCAGATTTATAATTCTCAATGATAGAGCTTAATGCTGCTGTATCACCGTTTGCGTTATCTGTTACAACTTTGATGTTGTCGTCTTTTCCAAGTTCAGAAGTGATAGTATCACGAATCTGGTCAAGGGATGTGTGGGACATTGGCTGAACGACTGCTACAGTAACCTGTTTTTCTGACTTACTACTTCCTGTGCTGCTTTCGGAACTGCTGTTAGAACCACATCCTGTTAAACAAAGAGTTCCTGCCATTGCTGCTATAATTGCTGTACTTACAAATTTTTTAAATTTTCTCATTTTCTTTTCCTTTCTATATCTGTTGTCCGAAGTTTTTAATCAGCTTATATTGTAAAAAGCTTCTCCCCAAGATTATATAAATTTAAAAGTTTAATTGTTTCAGATTAAAACTTGTGTTAAATATCAGAGTGCCAGCAATTCTAAGTTCTAATTTTCACTTGCCATTTTTATATGCTTTTTAATTACCTCACAAGATTGGTTAAGCATCTCCTGTTCTTCCTCTGTTAATGGAAGTTCGATTATTTTCTCAATTCCATTTTTACCGATGAGACATGGGACTCCGCAATGTACATCATGCTGACCGTATTCGCCTTGAAGTAATACAGAGGCCGGCATGATTTTTTTCTCATCACGGAGGATGCAGGCTGCCATTTCAGTTAATGCTCTGCCGATGCCAAATTCAGTTGATTTTTTGCCTTCGATGATAGTCATTCCAATCTGTCTGGTTGCTTCTAAGACTTTTTCCTTAGAAATATCATAAGCATCGAATGGAAGTCCCCCGATTGTTACTGATGAGAATGGAATCATAGAGGAATCTCCGTGTTCTCCTAAGGAATATGCCTGAATAGAACGTCTTCCCACACCGGATTCTTCGCTTAATGTCCGAATTAATCTTGCGGTGTCTAATAAAGTTCCTGTTCCAAAGACTCTGTTTCTTTCTAAGCCAAGTCCTTTTCTTACATAGTCGGCTACAATGTCAGCTGGATTGGTAATGGTTACGACAATTCCTGGAATCTTGTATGGTTTTAACTGTTCGAGAAGTTCTTTTAACATTTCTACGGAACGGCCTAACATATCAAGTCTTGTCTGTCCCGGCTTTCTTGCCTCACCGATTGCGACAACAACAAGAGCTGCATCTTCACAATCTTTATAGTCACCATCTCTTACTACCGTTTCTCTCTCACAGAAGCTTACGCTATCTGCAATGTCTAATGCCTGTGCGTGTGCCTTATCTTTATCCACATCCACAAGGACAATCTCACCGGCTATACCCGAATGTGCCAGTGCATATCCACAGTGGGAACCGACATGTCCTGCACCGATAATCACAACTTTTCTCATTTTCATCCTCCTTATCCACAATTATCAAAGTTTTTCCACAATACAGCTTTGTTGATGTCAGAGAACTATAAAAAAACGTCCCTGACAAATATTCTCTATCTGTCAAGGACGGGTAAAATTCTAAAACTTCTCCCGCGGTACCACCTTGCTTCATGAAAATCTTCATGCACTCACAGGATACACATCATATCCCTGACAACTAACGTATGTCCTCACGTCAATGCTAGTAAGCTTTAAACTTCCATATCACCGTATTCTATCAGTTTCTGTACTTCTTCAAATACTTCTGTGCAAGATAATTGATATCTGCCTGAATCTGCTGTTCACACTGCCCTCCGTGGCCCACTTGACAATCTGCGTTCTGTCCGGTTCTCAGCATCCCGGTCTCTCTGTAAGTGCATCAATCGCCCTAACTTCCACATCATCGGTTTAAGCGTCCGCTGTATTTACTTTAATGCGTTGATTATATACCCACTTGATAGGAAAAGTCAACTATCTATTTTCCAATTCTTTTTTTCGCGCGTATATTTCTTCTTTGATTGTATCAAGTGTCTCGATTTCGTCCACTTCTTTTAACAGCTGCATATAAATCTTTTTCTTCTCTGCTACTGGAGTATTTCCCATAACTTTGCGCACAAAATACTTCTCTTTTGTCATAGTTGGCTTAAATGTACGCGCATAATTCTTTGTTGTCTTTTTAAATCCGGCAACTTCAAGGAATCCTTTTTCAAGTAAAGCATTCACCATGAGATGAATAGAACTGTTCTTCCATTCCTTGTCCCCAGATGCTTTGATAATCTCTGAAGCAGTAAGTGCTTCTTCCTGCTCCCACATTACCTCCATAATCGCCAACTCGCTCTTTGTTAAATGTTGTTCTGCCATGATAATCTCTCCTTAAACTTTATATATGTTTATTTATGTTCACTACACCCTTTTAATAAGAATGCATTATATCTTGCCTGCTTCATGACTCCTGACAAAGCGGCCTTCCACCGCCATATCTGTCCAGGCATTTCTTTGATTGCATTCTGTCCTTCCTTTACAAAATAATTTTTCTTAGAGTGTATTAAAAAATCCTCTAATTCTTTCGTCTTTTTCTGACAATATTAAATATAATAATTGCCACAAATGCTATGATACCACATCCGGTAATCATAAATGCAAGCTTAATTCCCGGAAGCTGATAATGTAGCTTAATATCATGTGTTCCTTTTTTAAGATTAATACCGATATACTGATAATTTACCCTCTGAATATCTGTCTTTTTACCGTCAACATATGCTGTCCAGCCTTTCTGATATGGGAGAGTGACCACCAGCATCTTGTCTTTGTCAACAGTGATATTACCAGTTACCGTATTCTTCTCTGCTTTTGCATTCTGCAGGGAATTCTCTTTAAGTGCATTCACTCTGTCTGCATAATTAGACATCGTCTGAGAATAAATCGCAAGATCCTTATACTTCAAAGTGCCTGTACCGACAAACTTCAAGGTACATGTCTTTACAGCACCCTCTCTGTATCCCAGATTAAAAAGATATTCCTTTTGCCCGGTAGTATATGCATCAATACGGAACTTATGACCATATTTTACGCCCGGAGCCTTAATTCTTGCTGTTATAAAATGCTCTTTCGCATCTTTTTCTGCATAAATATCTCCAACCAGAGACAGATAAGTTTCTGCATTGGCCGGCGCCTCAAAGGAGAACTTCATCGTTGCACCCGGCTTCTCTATCTCTATCGTATCTTTTGTCATAGACACACCGTTAAGCTTTATATTTTTAATCTTTAACTTTTGTGCAGTAAGCGGAAGCTTCGTAGCCACAGTAAGATTACTGTTCTTATCCATATCCTTATCTTCCACAATAGCTGCAAGCATTGTAGTCTCCTGCTTTTCGGCTGCAGAATACTGATCAATTCTATCTGCATTTACTATTTTATCGTAAGTATACCCAAGTGGCAAGGAATATTGATTCTCATAAATAGAATAATATTTATTCTTTGTCTCCTGCACCTTTTTATAGCCATATGGAATTGTTGCCGTATTCTTCTTTGCAACACCCATATACTTCACGCTCGCAAGCGTATTCAGGTAAGTCCGGAAGTTGTAATCATAGATACTTACAATATTCCAGCGGCAATTACCCATCGCATTATTATAATTTACAATACCGCCATTTAACGTACTGCTAAATGTAGAAACATCATTATATCCATATAACAAACTGGAAGAACGAAGGTTACCCGTTGTAACAAGATTAGTGCTTCGGTAAAATTCATCCGTATCCGCTCCCGGTACTTCATCAAGATGCTTTAACGCTGTCCCGGAAATCTTCTTTTTAGAATCTCCCGCAGAAACGTAGGTATCCAGATGCGTATAACTATCATCCCCAGAAGTAATAAACCACTTTGCATTAAGGAAAATAACCAGGGCAGTCATTCCAAGAACAATTCCTCTAAACTGTTTCTTAGAAAATGTAATCTTATCACTATTTAATAAGAACAGCATAATCAGCGTCGCTGCCAAAAGTCCAAACGCACCATAAATACTTGGAACAAACAACTTGTCAGAGAAAGCATTTACTAGCCCGTAAAGTCCAGTGATTGCTGTCATGATTCCTAGTTCTTTTCCGCTCAGATCTCGCATCTTATCAAGACTTTCTGCCAGAATAAAGGAAACGATCACCACATAAATATAACCCCAGCGGTTATTTACATTACTAAATCCGCTGAAAATATATCCGAAAACAGGGAACAGGGAAAATGCTGTGAAAATCACAAACAGCCAGCGAAGTTCCTTTCGGTTCTTTCTTGTAAAAAGTAATACGATCGCCAGCATTGCAAGCGGAGCAAATCCAAGCTTAAGCCATAAACCAGACGCAAAGTTATCCGATATATAGGACGTGAAAAAGTCCACCAGCCATTCTGTACGGTAAAATAATGGTGTTGTACTTAAAAATGCAGTAATCTTTCCACCACCACTTCGGCTTGAACCCATGTAACTTCCAAAAGATGTAAATAATGAGATTACTCCCAGGGATGCCCCCAGAATATAACTTCCCACTATAATAAATCCTCGCTCAAAAAATGTCTTCCAATTCCGATATTCCTCTGTACAAACGATTCGAAGCACAAAATAGATTCCCAGTGCGATTGTGTTCATATACAGGAAATAATAAGAACACAGCAGAGAAACCGCTACTAAAACTGTGAGCATATACCATTTTCTATTACGAATCAGTCTCTCCATCGCAACAACAAGAATCGGGAGAAGAATCATTGGCGTAAGGAATTGCCCATGCTTCGTTCCCGCATAAATCGCATAGCCGGAAAAGGCATACACGATACTTGCCGTATAAGCTGCAAAATGTGACTTTTTAAAATAAAGTACAAGACCGGACATACTAAGTCCTGCAAGAAAATACCTTACAATAATCAGAAAACTATATGCCTTCTCTATCTTCGCCGGTGAGAATAACAGGTATAACCAATAAACCGGGTCATAACTGATCGCCACTGTCGCACCAAGTCCTGTTGTAAAATCGTACTGTTTAAAATCAAAGTTTCCACTGAAAATATCTTTAAATATCTCAGGAATATACTGAATAAAACGATATACCTTCGGAACATACTGCCCAAGACCATCTGCCTCCCAGATTAATGTTTTATTCTGTAAAATGTATGGCAGGAAAATAAGCACTGCCATCACCACAAAAAGCACAGTATATCCAATAAAATATCTAAGTAAGGAACGCCAGTTTTCCTCTCCCTCTCTGGAAGCCGGTGT
>OGRC01001668.1_pt1 | contig 13882 bp, 20 predicted proteins | sample 1553431 | NCBI WGS metagenome assembly OGRC01 (sample SAMEA2580064, study PRJEB22360) | human gut metagenome | biome: human gut; feature: human-associated habitat; material: faeces | place: Denmark | collected 2008/2010
GGGAATATGTTCTATGTGGAGCTTGTCAGCCAGTATCTAACGATTACAAAATTTGATAATGCGACCGTTCAAAAAATCATGGACGAAGCCCTAAAATATAAGGGCTGGAATTATGTGTATGGCGGGGATAATCCTAACACGAGCTTTGACTGTTCGGGACTGGTTCAATGGTGCTATGGCAAGGCTGGTATCAGCCTGCCGAGAACGGCGCAGGAGCAGTACGACGCTACCCAGCATATCCCGCTTTCACAGGCACAGGCTGGTGATTTGGTGTTCTTTCACAGTACCTATGACGCAGGAAGCTATGTAACGCACGTCGGTATCTATGTGGGGAATAACCAGATGTACCATGCTGGTACTTCGGGCATTGGGTACACCGATTTAAGTTATTCATTTTGGCAACAGCACCTTATCGGGGCTGGCAGAATTAAGCAATAGAAAGGAATGGAAATCATGTTCAAGAGGAAAGAAAAACCGATAAAGGAAAAGAAAGTCCGCACTATGAAAGTGGGGACGCATAAGAAGTCCGTCATCGCCCTCTGGGTGGTGCTTATCGCAAGCGTGAGCTTTGGTGTGTATAAGAATTTTACCGCTATCGACCAGCACACCACGCATGAGATAGAAACAATACAGCTCCGCTTGAATGATACCAACGGCATAGAAAATTTCGTGAAGAATTTCTGTAAATCCTACTACACATGGAACAACAGCAAGGAAGCAATCGAAGCAAGGAGACAGGCTATCAGTGCCTATCTGACACAGGAATTGCAGGATTTGAATGTTGATACTGTGAGAACGGATATACCGACCAGCTCCACGGTTACGGACGTACTTATCTGGGACGTGGAACAGTCTGGGGAGAACGCTTTTTCTGTTACCTATGAAATAGATCAACAGATAAAAGAGGGCGACCAGACAAGGAACGTATCAGAAACCTATACCGTAACCGTTCATGTGGACACTGACGGGGATATGGTGATTATCCAGAACCCGACCCTTGCCCCTGCTATGGAAAAATCCAGCTACGAACCAAAGACACAGGAAGCCGACAACAGCGTGGACGCTGATACGGTGAATGACGCTACGGCATTTCTGGAAACATTCTTCAAGCTGTACCCTACCGCAACGGACAAGGAGCTTGCCTACTATGTAGAGGGAAATGCCCTTGAACCGATAAACGGGGACTATCTCTACTCCGAGCTTGTCAATCCGGTATTCACGGCTGACGGCGACAATGTGAAAGTGAGCGTTTCGGTGAAGTTTATTGACAATCAAACAAAGGCGACACAGGTATCACAGTATGAGCTGACGCTCCATAAAGATAGCAACTGGAAGATTATAGGTTAATTATTGAAGCGTATATCTTTTTAAGGGATATACGCTTTATTTCTTTACATCAAGTTATATCTATTGACATCATAGTGCATATAGTGTATAGTGTGTATATATAAACATCACACTAAGGGGGTACGATATGAAAATTCTTATTTCCAACACGTCAGATGCCCCTCTTTACCAGCAGATAAAAGAACAGATTATTGACGCTATCTTAAAAGGTGAACTGGTTGAGGGAGACCCTTTACCGTCTATTAGGGCATTTGCCAATGATTTAAAAGTAAGTGTTTTAACGATACGACGAGTTTATGACGATTTAGAAAAAGAAGGCTTCGTTAACAGTCAAGTGGGTATTGGGACATTTGTTTCCACAAGTAATGTAGAACTTTTGCGAGATTCTAAACGTCGCCTTGTAGAGCAAAAAATGTTGGAAATGATACAGACTGCAAAATCACTTGGAATTACACAACAAGAATTAAATGACATGATGAATATTCTATTTAAGGAGGAATAATATGGAGAATATTTTAGAAGTCAAAGGGTTGAATAAAAGTTATCAGCACTTTTCCCTACAAGACGTTTCCTTTTCATTGCCAGAAGGATGTATTACGGGTTTTATCGGAATAAACGGAGCTGGTAAGACAAGTACATTAAAATCTATACTAGGCTTAACTCCTAAAATATCTGGCGATATTCGCTTATTTGGACTAAATATGGATACAAATGAAAAAGAAATTAAAGAACGTATCGGAATTGTCCTTGACGATGGCGGTTTTTATGATGAATTAAGTCTTTCAGAAATGAAAAATATTGTAGCTTCGGCTTATAAGTCATGGGACAATAAGGTATTTCAATCGTATCTTGAACGCTTTACGCTCAACCCTAAACAGAAAATTGGCACCCTGTCAAAAGGTATGCGAATGAAATATGCGTTAGCTCTTGCTCTCTCTCATAAAGCAGAACTGTTGATCATGGACGAACCAACCAGCGGACTTGACCCTCTTATTCGAAGTCAACTGCTTGATATACTGAAAGAGTTTATGGAGTATGGTGGGCGTGGTGTTTTTTTCTCTACACACATAACTTCTGACTTAGATAAAATCGCTGATATGTTAATTATGATTGACAATGGAAAAATTGTCTTTCAAGAGGAAAAAGATATTTTACTCGATAGTTATCGAATAGTAAAAGGCGATATAAAAGATTTGAATATAGAAATGGAAAAACTATTCATGAATATTGATAAAACAATTTTTGGCTTTACGGCAATTACTAAATATGCTGATGAAATTAAGAAAATTATGCCAAATTGTATTATTGAGCGTCCGACCATAGAGGATATTATGCTATGTAATGTTAAGGGAGGGAAGTAAAAATGCTATTTCAATTAGTGAAAAAGGACTTTTTGATTGTAAAAAAATATGTATTAATAATGTTCGCAGTATGTATTCTTTTCCCAGTGTTTTTATTATGGCGTTCCCCAGAATATGCAGGTATACTTGGATTTGTACTGATAACGATTTTTTCAATTTTCATGCTTTTGCAATATGTATCTTTAAAAGAAACGCAATATCCAAAAGCCTCAACTTTATTATGTGCTTTACCATTTTCACGAAAAAACATAGTATTGTCAAAATATATTTTTTGCATATTGATATACCTTGCTTGCTGTTTGATTTTTGGTATTGAAACACTTATATTTCCACAGCTTCGCAGTATCGGATATAAAGTACCAATTCTATTGTTCATGGTAGTTTCATTGTTTTTAGGTGTCTATCTGCCAGCGCAATATAAACTTGGTTATGAAAAAACAAAGCTGTTTTTTGTGGTGCTTATTATGGCTTCACCATTTATATTTGCGCAGTCGCTAAAAATAGAAAACAGCTTCATTACAAATATTTTAGACAATATAAACCCTGTATTTTTGGTGACTTGTAGTATGATAGCCAGTTTTCTGATTTTAATTGTATCTTCTGCTATTTCGGTCAGAATTTATAAAAAAGCCGACTTATCATAATTTTTGAGGTGCTTATTATGGACAAAGAAATTATTTTTATGAGTGTTATAGCTCTATTTGCTTTCGGATTTTGTCTAACTAATATTGCTTCTTTTTTGATAAACAGAAGCCACTCTAAAGAAACGCAGGGAACGATAATCTCATTTAGGACAATCAATCCTTCGACCGAAAAAATGAGAAATTCAAAATGGGCTACCGTATCCTATAATGTTGCTGGAAAAAATTATATTTCACAAAATCAGATACAAGTTTCCATGACAGCAGATGTTGGAAGCGTTGTTCAAATACGGTATGATATATTCCAGCCGGAGAAACTGTATCATTTTTCTGTAAAGCGTATTATTGTTTCTTCTTTAGTTGTAGTTGGATGCTTGTTAATTATCACTTTCAAAATAATGCATTAGGAGGGAATAAAATGCCACATTTTCCAGACTGGTTTATTGCTATTTGTATTCTATTGCCAATCGGGAACTTTATCTATCGCAAATGGAAAAATAGTAAGAAGTGAATAAATACACGGTAAAAGGTTATAAAATATTGAAAATAAAACATCATATATATTTTAAAAGTGGGTGGTAGTATGGGAAAATATTAATTATAGAATTTACTGATAAAGATAATGACTTTTTTCAGCATATTTTAGAATGTCTATCTACAAAACTGAATACCACTCCAACACTTATTAAAATTCAAACGGCAGAATTATCTATCAATCCTTACACTCGTATCGTGATAGATAGAGAGGGAAGTAAAATAAATTTGACTGCAAAAGAATTTGACCTTTTATATTTCTTATCCTCACATAAAGGACAAGTATTTACAAAAGAACAGATTTACGAAAACGTGTGGGGATATGACAATGCTCCAGACGCAAGCAATCTCTCCTCATTCATTAGAAAACTAAGACTGAAAATTGAACCACAGCCAGACAATCCACGATACATCATTACTGTCTGGGGCGTGGGATATAAATTCAGCGGAGAAGAAAAACCGTAGCTGTATTTCGCAATTCATTGTGATCTGCACGCTACGGTTTTTGTGTTGGATATATTGACAGGTTTTTCATTTTGATTTATACTTGTATTGTTGGTATGAAAAGTATGACTAAACAAAAAAGTAAGAATGGAGATGTAAATATGGCAATGAAAAAAGGACAGCATATATTTGGAACAGTAAAAGTTGGAGAAAAGGGACAAATTGTTATCCCGAAAGAAGCAAGGCAGATTTTTGATATTAAGGCAGGAGATACTTTATTAGTGCTGGGTGATGAAGAACAAGGGCTTGCTATTGTAAAAGCTGATATTATGAAAGAATTGGCTGTAAAAATATTAAAAGGACTCGGTAATTTGAGTAAAGGTATTAATGATGAAGAATAACATTATGATTATATTACCGATAGTTTTGATTTTAGATTTGGTCATTCCCTTTATCTTAGCACCTTCCTATAAAGGGTATAATCATTTGACGCAAGTTATGAGCGTTCTCGGAAATAGTAAGGCACCGTTCCATAATGTGTATAATATGTGGCTAATAGTCTTTGGAATTACATTAGCAGTAATCGATTTTAAAATATATGCGATTATTTCAGAAAGTTCAAAACTGATTGCAGTAATCCTTTTTTTCATAGTGTTGATTTATGCAATCGGGGGGTGTATTCTTTCTGGTTTATTCTCTGTTGGGGAAGTGAAAAGTCTTGATACTCTTTCAGAAAAAATACATGGTTATGGCTCTGTTATTGGTTTTATGTGCCTAACATTTGCACCGCTTTTGGTTGGGATTTATGCTTATAAAATAAACGACATCAAATTTTTATTTTTCTGCATAGGGTGCTTTATATTAGCAATATTGTTTTTTTCATGTTTTGTTATGGGAGATAAGCCTAATTATAAGAACACATTTTTAGCACTTGAAGGCTTATGGCAACGGTTATCATTGCTGTTCATGTACTTACCTTTGGGCGGTTTAATGCTACTGGAAAAATAGCGTATTAGTAGTGAAATCTATAAGGTGGTGATTACATGGGAAGTTATTAGTTATTTCTCTTTCTGATAATGAGGAAGAAGTTTTCAAAAAAGCACTTGAATGGCTATCAAACGAATTAGTTACCTCTCCTATTCAGCTCAAACAATATACACCAGAATTTTCTATTGACCCGTATACACGAAGTTACGTCAAAATTAACGGAGAAGAAGTGTATTTGACATCTAAACAGTTTGACCTTTTATTCTTTCTCTATCGTCACAAAGGACAAGTGTTCACAAAGGAGCAGATTTACGAAAACGTATGGGGATATGATAATGCACCGGACGCAAGCAATCTCTCCTCATTCATCAGAAAACTAAGACTAAAAATCGAACCGCACCCAGACAATCCACAATATATCATCACTGTCTGGGGTGTGGGATATAAATTCAGCGGAGAAGAAAAACCGTAGCTGTATTTCACAATTCATTGTGATCTGCACGCTACGGTTTTATCTGTTGAACTGATTTCTTACTTCCTTATCCCTACGCATGGCTGATTTGGCACATTTCAGCAGGTCAACTAAAAATCGGATTTCGTATTCGTCGCAATCCTCAAAAATCTCTTTTGCTTCTCCCTTGAAAATATTCTGTGAAGCAAGTACATTATCACATAGGAGAACATCAACTGATACGGAAAGAGCATTGGCAATCTCAATTAGTGTCGGCAGGCTGACTTTTGTTTTCCCTGTTTCCACGTTGCTCATGTGGGCTGGGGTAATATCTATAAGGTCTGCGACGGCTTCCTGTGTTATGCCTTTCTTAATTCGTGCTATCTTGATACGCTGTCCGATTGCTTTATAGTCTATTTCCTGTTGAATGCCAAATTAAATGATAAATAGTTCTTCAATTTATTTTGTTAGAATACAAGGTGAGATAACTGTAATATTCATATTAAATTGTCCTGGCTATTCATATTATTTGCTACGTGAGATAACTAAAAAATGCATCTAAGATGCACTTTTTTTGTTATAGTTTTCAAACACCGATTTGATTCCATATGCAATTCTAAGACTTATATCTAAATCTTCGAACACCTCGTATATTGCCTCTGTATTCCAGAATATATCCGTTGGGTGGGCAAGCCCTATTGTCATATCTCTCATAACGAAACATATTTCCCAGTCAAGTTCATTCTCTATTAAACGACACCATTCACTTCGATTATCAATGACGATATCAAATGAATAATAAACGAACGTTTCCATGCTCCTGATTGTACCAACACATTTGATCTCATCTTTATTTTTATATATATAATCCATTTTCTTATCCCAACTCATTATCATTAAAGGCCATCATGACAGTATCTGTATCTATGACATTCTGATTTCTATTATTGCCTGCCAATAGACTTTTATTGCACAGTTGATTAATCAATCGTGGTACACCATTTGATGCATTTATAATTGCCTCTACAGCACTTGCTTCAAATACCTGTTGATGGCATCCAGCTCCTTTAAGCTTCTCCTGAATATATTTTCGTGATTCCTCTTTGTTAAGATTTTCTATATGATAGTTCATGACTATTCTCTGTTTTAATGGCTCGTGTATCGCTAGATTAAACGTATTATTGAGCTGTGGTAGTCCTGCTAACAGAACGACTGCCTGATCACTTGAATCCATTTCAAAATTAAAGAGTATTTTTAGATCGTTAAGTATTCCATTTCTTAAATAGTTTGCTTCATCGAGAATGATGATCAGTGTCATTCTTTTTTCGATGGTATATCTTTCTATGGCTTTTTGAATGGCCTTGAAATTATCGCTTTTTCGATGATATGCTTCCAGTCCCAATGCTTCTGCCAGTTGTCTATAGAATTCCATCACTGTTAATGTTGACATGGGTATATAGATAACTTTATATGCTGATTGATTAAGACTCTTGACCCAATGCCTTATCATGGTTGTTTTGCCTCGACCTGGCCCTCCAGTTAAGACACCAAATCCTTTTGTCTGTACAAGATAGTTCAATCTGAATATCAGCTCCTTATAATCATTTGTTTCTACTAGGACGTCTTTTGAATTCTTGATGAATGGATTGAATTCCAGTCCATATCTGCTGGTATAGTTCATGTTATTTTTCCTCCGTAAATTTTATTTTATTTCGTTTAACAGTTGCATTTGCTTGTTTGTCAAGCAGATGTATTTCTTCCAGTTCACCTGATTCCTTATCGACGATATAAATTTTGGATAGATCTGGTGAATATCTTAAAAGCAGTTTCTGTCCTGCATATCTGTAATTGACCTCATATTCTTTTTGATCTATCATGATGACGTTATCGTTAGATACTTTTCTCTCTTTTTCTATAAGGAATATTTTGTCTATCTTTTCATCATCATATCTTTGGATGAGTGATGATTCTTCAAAGAATCTATCCTGTGGTGTCTTTTTGTTTAAGGACCTGTGGATGGTTTGATTATATCGTTGTACATACTGCATTAATGACTCCCTCAATTCATCAAGACTCTTATAATCATTCATATGAAGTCCTGACATCCATTGTTCCTTCATCGTTTTAAACCATCTTTCTATCTTTGCCTTTGATGTAGGTGTCCTTACGGCACAGTAATTGATAACTGTTCCCATTCGTGCTGCTAATAATGTCATTTGATTGCATCTGTAATTTGCACCATTGTCGAAGTTAAATATCTTTGGTTTTCCATGCTTCTTTACCGCACTTTTAATGACACTCATCAGATTTATGTAATTATCATTCAGGAATATATCTATGCCAACGATATATCTTGAGGCATCATCTATTAATGCGATAATATATGTTCGCTCTTTTTTTCCATCAATTTTGAGGTATGGTCCTACACTCGAATCCCCACACCAGACTTCATTGATATGTTTTCTTTCATATCTTCGCATATCCTTGTTTTTTGTAGGTGTATCTTCTTTTTTTAGTCGATTGACGACTCTATTAACAGTGGATAAGGATATTTCTTTTGACCTGATGGTACCATTGTCTTTTAGCTTCTGATAAACGAGTGTCGCGGGTAGTCTGGGATATTCCTTAATTAAATAGGATATTTGAGTCATGATATCCTCATCTACCTTTCTATATGTTGCCTTGTCACTTCTTGACTGTGGCTTCAATCCATCAAAGCCATTTTTCATATATGCTCGATACCATCTTGCAATCGTATATGCACTGATCTTATAGTCCTCACCATTTGGATGCTCATATACCCTGGAAGCTGCCTGATTAAAAAATGCTGACTTGGATAAATTATCATCAATTGTCCCAGTGACCAGCGGGGCTATGATTCCATATCGAAATAAAGCGATATCTGTTGATTTTTTTGCGTTCATTTGCCTTGTTCCTCCTTATACAGCTGCCATTGTATATGAAGTTTAAGGTATTCGAAAGCTAGGCTATGTGGGTAAGATTATATAGAATATTTGGTGTGCATTTAATTTGCATAAACTGTCTTTTAAAATGAAAAAAGCACTGAAAAACCAAAGAACTATCTAATTGAATATTTTCAGATAGTAGTCTTTGTTTCCAATGCATCGAATACTGTTTCTTTATGTAAGAAATATTAGATTCATCTATATTTGGGTTCTCAATCATAAGCTGATTTAAATCCTTCATAGTATTTGAGCGAATAATGGATAGAGTGTCATGAAATAGAATTTGACTATAAGGAATAATGATAGATAGTAAAAATGCATGTGTATGATGACAATGCTTACATTTGAATCTTTGGATTTTAAGGGGAATGATGCCATCTGGTGTTTTTATTTTGCGCGTATAAAAGCCATGCTTGATAAGATGTCCTTTGTGATGACATGAACATTCTAGAGAAGCGATATTAAGATCTTCAAGACATTCATTATAAAATGTTTGCATTTTAGAAAAGTTTTGATTGAATGTGTTTGAGTAATAGGTTATCATATAAGTGTTCTTTGAACAGAGGATAAAGACTAGCATTGGCGTGAGAGGCTTTATCCTTTTCCTTTCCAGCTATTATCATACTAAAATAGTCTTATCATTTAAAGTGATTATTTCTTATTCATTCACTTTGATAAGACTTTTTCTTTTATTTTGACTATTTTCTTTATTTTTCTTTTTATTTAATTTGGCATTCAACAATTTCCACAGTTCCCCTCTCCTTTCTTGCTTTTCATTATTGTAACTATTCACAGAGTGTAATATAATAGTCTGTATAGATGAAACATTTATGTACTATATTTTTAGCGGATTTTTTTGAAATATATCATCAATTTTGAGAAAAGAGGTGTTCTGACCGTATGATGAAATTCAGTAAAAGGGACAGCAGGAAAATGATAAAAGAAATGGCTCGTCTGCATGGGCTTTCTGTTTCAGAAGTCCGTGAACAGATACAGGATAAAATCATAGCGGTAATGAATAGTGACGACCCAGACCAGCAGGCGGAGTTTAGGCGTATGTTTGGCAACAGTACACCTACACCAGAGGAATTTATCTGTACTGCCAGCAGACAGCTAAAATTTTAAGGATTTAGGAGTGGCTATTATGGTTCAAGCGGAGAAGCAAAAGGAAGTGTTTCTGTCTCTATGCGGACAGCATGACTACAACTTACTGACAGGCAAGGAAGCCATGACACAAGTAGATTTTGAGCGTATCACATACATCACAACCGTTCTTGGTTATTCTTCCTACACGCAGGAATTGATTAGCGAACATTTAGAACTAGCGTGTAAGGAAGCTGAACGCACAGACAGGGAGTTCGATATTCTGAAAGGCTATCCAGAATACTATGAGGATGAAAATGTTTATGAACAGATTGATAAATGGATAGAGGACTTCATTAGTCAACTACCACCAGAAAAACGGGATGAGATACGCCGGCTCATCAAAGAAAATACAGAGAGTATTTGATACACAGGCTATCGCAACCACGGCATTTATGCTGGGTGTGATAGTCTTTTTTAGTTCCTGCTGAAAAACAGGGATTTGGACGGAATTAGGACGGATTTATCTTTTATGCTTATCCTGTTGAAATTTGCCTTATTTTGGCAAGGCGGTTTCTTCACGGGAGGATTACGAATGACAGGAGCGCATAAAAGAAAATCATCAAAAAAAATTTAATCCATGTTAAGGGAGTTTACAGCTATTTCCGTGTGGAATTTCCTCACTATCTGTCGATTATATTCACTAAAGCTCAACGAGGTTATTACAACTTCTTGGGCTTTTTTGTTTTTTCTGGATTTCTTTTTCAAACTTTGCCAGCTCGTATCCTCTCATTTGTATTAATGACGGAAAGGGGGAAGGAACGGTTACAATCACCGCCTTTTGACAAGCGAAAGGAGGTGAAAATGTGAACAGACCCACTTCTCCGGAAGATGTTCAGAAAGTCTTTGACTGTTACTGCAAGAAGATTTTGAAGAATGAAGCAATCAATATTCAGAAGCACTACCAGCGTATGAACGATTTGCAGATTTCCTTTTCAGAACTCACGCCAGAACAGCTTGCGGAACTCTCGACTTATGATGATTACTCCACAAACTATGACCTTTACAAAGTCATGGGCTATGACGTGAAAATCAAGAATGAGCTGTTGAGTGAAGCATTGCAGGAACTTTCTGAGGAAGAACGCTTTATCTTGTTGCTCTACGGTTTAGGCTTCAACGACGGCGAGATTGCCGACCTGCTGAAAATTGTACGCCGTACAGTGAACTATAAGCGTCAAAGAGGATTTGAAAAAGTCAGAAAAAGAATGGAGGAAAAACAGCATGAAGAATAAAGCGGTACATAAAGGCAATGGCTTATTGCCTTACCCTGTTATCGTTTCCGCTTCACAGGGCGATATTCTGGCTATGAATGTTGTGTTATGCCATTACGAGCCATACATTGCCCGCTTGTCCATGCGAACAAGTATTGACGAATACGGCAATCCTCACACCAGCGTTGACGAGGATATGCGTAGCCGTCTAGAAGCAAAACTGATTGAGCAGGTACTTAATTTCAAAGTAGCATAAACCAACGTCCTATTGCAGAGTGACGCATTATCCCCTTTCCTGCGTCCTCTCTGGGGCTTGTATATCTATCAAAGTCTATATGACCTCATATGGGCTTTGACAGGCGTATAAGCCGTTGCGGTCTTTGACAACTGAATAAAGCAGACAGATACGTTTGTGATACAGCGAGCCACGGGGACTGTACGCCATGACCTTTCCAAAAGAGAGCGAGCGACCCACGCAGTGATCCGAGAGCGACCTTTGGAAAAGTCGCCCCGCCATGACCTGTATTCACAGGATAATGATACGTCCCAGAGGTGGTTTTGCTCATAGGAATGAGATTGGTTGAGATACCAGCGGAGCTTTTCCAGAGCCGTCTGTCTGCTTCCAAAAGACACACAGTAAAGGGGGTGCTTATATATGACAAACAATACTGATGTGCCTATCTGGGAAAAGTACACGCTGACGATTGAGGAAGCGTCAAAATACTTCCGTATCGGGGAAAAGAAATTGCGTAAGCTGGCAGAGGAAAATCTCGACGCTGGCTGGGTGATTGTCAATGGAAACCGTGTGCAGATTAAGCGAAAACAGTTTGAGAAAATCATTGATACATTGGACGAAATCTAATGTCAGCGAGCCGTAGATATGGTATAATATAGTATAGCGTATCAACGGCTCATTCCTTGACGGAAAGGAGCTTCGCACTATGTCTAATGTAAAGAGAAAAGACAATAAGGGACGCAATTTACGACTTGGAGAGAGCCAGAGAAAAGACGGAAGATACGTTTACAAATATACCGATATGTACGGGCAACCACAGTTTGTCTATGCTTGGAAACTTGTTCCGACAGATAAGCTGCCAGAGGGGAAAAAGCCGGATTTATCATTGCGAGAGAAAATAAAGCAAGTACAAAAAGATGTAAGTGACGGAATCCGGGTGGACAAGCAGAAAACCGTAAATGATGTATATGATTTGTGGATTTCGCTGAAACGCAATTTAAAGGATAATACAAAGCAAAATTACATTTATATGTATCAGCAGTTTGTAGCGCCGGACTTCGGAAAGAAAAAGGTCTGTACATTGAATTCTACAATATGCTTGTGGATGAACGTGGTTTGAAAATAAATACGTTGGACAGTATTCACACTGTTTTGCATCCAGTTTTGGAAATGGCAGTGGATGATGGGTATTTGAGAAATAATCCGTCAGATAATGCCTTACGTGAATTAAAACAGTCCCATAATTATGATACAGATAAAAAACAGGCGTTGGCGGTAGCGGAGCAGGAGTTATTTTTGAACTATCTGAAAAACAATGAATTATATAACCATTGGTATCCGGTATTCTCTGTTATGCTTGGTACTGGAATGAGAGTAGGGGAAGTGACGGGGCTACGGTGGTCTGATATTGATTTGAAAGAGGGAACGATCAGCGTAAATCACACATTGGTATACTACAATCATGCAGAGGGCGGTTGCTATTTTGGCATAAATACACCAAAAACGAAAGCCGGATGCAGAATCATCCCTATGCTTGACGGCACGAAACAGGCGTTTATTGAGGAAAGAAAAAATCAAATGTCGGGCGGAGTCCATTGTAGTGTTACGATTGACGGCTATACAGATTTCATTTTTGTCAATCGTTTTGGGAATACACAGCATCAGGGAACCTTAAATAAAGCCCTGCGGCGCATTATCAGGGATTGCAATGATGAACAGTTGGCAAAGGGGCAGAAAAATCCGGTATTGCTTCCACGCTTTTCCTGTCATACGCTTCGGCACACATTCGCCACACGTTTAGTAGAAAGCGGCGTTAATATAAAGGCAGTGCAGGAGATTTTAGGACATAGCGACATTTCTACTACAATGGATATATATGTGGATGCAAAGGAAGATTTCAAGAAAGAGGAACTGAAGAAAGCAGAGAGAGCATTTAAAATTTCATAGGCCAGATAAAGAGAATCGTTCCGATCTGGAGCGGTTTTCTTATTTGGCGTTATAACTCAATATCTCAATTCCTAACTCTTTCTAATTCAAAAAGACGAAACAAGACGAAAGAAAAAACTGATTTTTAAAGCTATATTTTACTGAATTTTCCACACTATGAAACATGATGATACAAGACGAACAAAAGCGGAAGATATTCCCGACGATGAAGTCCCTCGATAAATAAAATGCAGGAAAATCAAGGGTTCCCGGGATGTTTTCTGTACCAAAAATCCGATTTTGTACCAATTTTGTACCACTTAAAACGCCTGGTTTGAAAAATTTTATACGGCTATAAAAAATGTCCATGAGATGCGTACACATCTCATGGATTTTTTACGTCAATGGTACAGTAATCCTAAACCGCTGAACCGCTTAAACCGTCAATATTCAGCCAGCGAAATATTGTTTTACGCAGAGGTGCATAAGGCGGTTCAGACGGTTTGGCGGTTAAAAAGAGCGAAAGAGTAAAAAAAGCTGTATGGTAAACGCACCAGAAGTAAGAATGTTTTGTCCGGGCTGCTTATCAGTCCGGATATTTTTCGTTTGGCTGGCTGCTTCGTCTAATAAAATTGG
>OGRC01001673.1_pt1 | contig 13855 bp, 14 predicted proteins | sample 1553431 | NCBI WGS metagenome assembly OGRC01 (sample SAMEA2580064, study PRJEB22360) | human gut metagenome | biome: human gut; feature: human-associated habitat; material: faeces | place: Denmark | collected 2008/2010
GTGCAAGCCGTTCGGCTTCGATGCGGGCGGCTTCTTCTGCTTTTGCCTTTTCTAATTTTGCCTGTACATCTGTAAGGTTCGTTGAAGTTTCTTTGGCTTTCGCTTGAAGTTCAGCCTGCTTTTTCTTAAGCTCATCTTTCAGGTCAAGAAGGGAGTCCTGCTGAGTTTCCAATGTGTTTTTCTGATCTTCAATGTTTTTATAAATCTCTTTCAGATCATCCAGGGCAGTTTTGTCATACTCGCTCAGATTTTCTATAAAATCTGCCTTGTTTATAAAATCTGCCATGTTTTCTGCTGAAAAGAGCATTTCAAGAAGTGTTGCGTTCCCGTGTTCATACATATACTTAATACGGGATTTCATGTTTTCATACTGCTCATTTTCATTTTTTTCAGCTTCAACTAGATCATCGGAAGTACGGGCAATCTCACCGTTTAAAATCTCAACCTGCATTTCGGTTGTGGAAATCTCATCGCTTAAACTGAGAATGTCTTTGTTGATACCGTCTAATTCACTTTCGAGTGCAGAAGTTTGTCCTTGTAGATTGTCAATGTTATCATCTGCGAATGAAGGAAAAACTGAAAGTACAATTCCGAGAGAACTGACCAGGATAATTCCTGATTTCATCCATCGTTTTTTGCAGAATTTCATAAATTTAAATTCCTTTCTTAAAGCATTTTTAGGTGCTGAACAATCATTATACTACAAATTGCGTTATTTGGCAAACTCTGATATGATAGAGCCATGATCTTCCATGAAAAACAGTTGTTTTCTGTCTGTTTCCAAAGAAAACGCCAGGACGGAAAAAGGATATATGCAGGCAGGGCACAGAGAAACGAGGTGTATTATGACACATAAGATAAAAATGGTCGGACTTGATCTGGACGGAACTTTATTGACCGATAAAAAAGAACTGACAAAGCGGACGCGAAACGTTCTTGAGAGGGCAATCCGGGAAGGGGTTGTTGTGCTTGTGGCGACAGGACGTCCGTGGATGGGCGTACCGGAAGAATTAAGAGAATTTCCGGGGATGGATTACGCGCTGACATCTAATGGGGCAAGAATCATTGATACACGCACAGGACAAGTGATAGAAGAGCATTTACTTCCTGTCGAATCCGCGAAAAAGGCGTTGGAAATCTGTCGAAAATATGATACTCTACAAGAGGTATATTTTGACGGACAGGGGTACGCTCCGGCAGAAAAGATGGCGCTTGTGGAACGATACCACAAAAATCCGAATATGTGGGAATATATGCGGAAAACGCGTATTCCGGTAGAAGATCTGTTTGGACTTGTGGACAGGGAAAACAGAGGTCTTGATAAAACGCAGGCGCTGTTTGCGGATATGGAAGAAAGAAAAATCGCATGGAAAGAGCTTGCCCGTCATAAAGATTTAGAACTGGTCGGTTCTCTTCGATATAATATAGAGATCAACGCGGCGGGCGTCAACAAAGGAACCGGACTCGTCAATCTAGGTAAAAGGCTTGGGATTAAAAGAGAAGAGATCATGGCATGCGGAGACGGAGATAATGATACCGTAATGCTTAAAGAAGTCGGTTTCGGAGTTGCAATGGCGAACGGAGAGCCGCATGTAAAGGAGACCGCAGATTATATCACCCTGTCAAACGAAGAGGACGGCGTTGCAGAAGTGATTGAGAGATTCGTTCTCGGAGGAGGAGAAACAAGATGTTAGAAGCGTTAAAAGTAATTATATTCGGTATTGTGGAAGGAATTACGGAATGGCTGCCGATCAGCAGCACCGGACATTTGATCCTGTTGGAAGAAGTGCTGCAGTTAAAACAGAATCAGTCATTTCTTGATATGTTTTATGTCGTGATCCAGCTTGGCGCGATATTGGCGGTTGTCGTAATGTATTTCCATAAGCTGAATCCGTTTTCGCCGAAGAAGACGCAGAAGCAGAAGATGCTGACGATCCAGCTATGGGTCAAAGTTATCATAGGTTCGATCCCTGCAATGCTGATCGGACTGCCCTTTAATGATTTTATAGAAGAGAAGTTTAACAATTCTTATGTTGTTGCGGCTACATTGATTATTTACGGAGTTTTGTTTATTGTGATCGAAAATTATCAGAAAGATAAACAGCCGAAAGTGGAGAAGCTTTCCCAGCTTACAGTACAGACAGTTCTGATTATCGGAGTATTTCAGGCGCTTGCACTGATTCCGGGAACGTCTCGTTCCGGTGCGACAATCGTGGGCGCGCTTTTGATCGGAGTGTCAAGAAGCGTTGCGGCAGAATTTACATTTTTCCTTGCAATTCCTGCAATGTTTGGAGCAAGCTTTTTGAAATTGATCAAATTCGGTTTGAATTTTACGGGAATGCAGATATTTTTGCTTCTGCTTGGAACAGCGGTTTCATTTGTCGTTTCAATCTTTGCAATCAAATTCCTTATGCAGTATATCAGGAAGCATGATTTTAAAGTATTTGGTTATTACAGAATCGTTTTGGGTGTGATCGTACTTCTTTATTTTGGAATAAAAACGCTGCTTGCATAACAAATATTTTCCGAAAAGAGAGTGAGTAATAAAATGATGCATAAATGATTTGAAATATGCATAAAACCATGTATAATATACAAAAAAGTGGAAAATGAGTGCATAAAAACGAAAAAAGCACTTGATTTTTATGCAAAACGTGTTAGAATGAAGGTCATGAGCTGCAGAATGATTCAGCATTGAGTAATGAAATCATAAATGGAGGGTACAAAAATGAAGAAGTTTTTAGCAGTAGTTTTGAGCGCAGCGCTTGTTGCCGGACTGGCGGTAGGCTGCGGAAGTAAAGAAGATGACAAGACAGAAGATAAAGGAAGCAGCGCGAAGACAGCGAAGGTGATCGATGTTGATCTGACGAATGAGGAATATGCTTTTGGTATTGATAAAGATCAGCCGGAACTTATTGAGCAGGTGAATGCATTCATCAAAGAAGTAAAAGAAGACGGAACACTGGACGAGATTTGTGACAAATATTTCGGAGGCGGAGAGCCGACAGCAGTAGAATCAGCGAAGCTTGACGAGAGTAAAGATCAGTTAGTTGTTGCTACAAACGCAGCGTTTGAGCCGTTTGAGTATACAAAGGGTGACAAATATGTCGGAATCGACATGGAACTGGCAGCTCTTCTTGCGGAGAAACTCGGAAAAGAACTTGTAATTCAGAATATGGATTTCGATGCAGTATGTCTTTCTGTTGGACAGCATAAATGTGATCTTGCTATCGCAGGACTTACAGTGAATGATGAAAGAAAAGAATATGTAACATTCTCAGATACATATTATCAGGCTTCACAGCGTCTGATCGTTCCGAGCGATGACAAGACATTCGATGATCTGAAAGATGCAGATGCAGTTGCAGCAAAACTCGGAGAATTAACAAAAGAAGATAAGATCGGCGTACAGCAGGGAACAACAGCACAGAGCTACATTGAAGGAGACGAAGATTTCGGATTTGAAGGACTTCCGGCTACATGTCAGCCGTACAAGAGCGGATCACTTGCAGTTCAGGATATGCTGAACGGAAATATCAAATATGTGATCATCGATGCGGCTCCTGCTACAGCGATCACAGAAGCAATTAATGCAATGCAGTAAATTTTCTGTAAAGCAGGGAAACAATAGGTGCGATCCGAAGAGCGGTTTCTGAAACAGAGATAAGGAACGAAAAAGAATCCGGATCAGGCAGCTTTGAGGCGGGGCGTTTTGCAAAAAAACAAAAAACAGGATTGAGTCAGAAAGGAAAATACGGGTATTCTCCGAAGCAGGGGGTATCGGCGTTTTCCTTTCTTTGGACGTTTGAGAGAAGAAAGCAAAGAGGAAAGTAATGGGTAATTTTAGTGCAAAAGTAGATAAGTTTATAGAAATATTTATCGATCAAAATGGCTATGTGAAAGTTGTACAAGGTTTGCAGAACACAGTCCTTATCGCAGTTGTCGGTCTGGTTATCGGTATTTTGATCGGTACGATCATTGCAACGGCAAGAGTACTGCCGAAATATAAACTGCTTCCGCGAATCTTGAACGGAATATGCAGTGTTTATGTGGCAATGTTCAGAGGGACGCCGATGGTTGTCCAGCTTCTTGTATTTTATTATGTACTTCTTCCGATTATCGGATGGAATATAACGGGCGTCCAAGTGGCGATGCTTGTATTTGGACTGAACAGCGGCGCATATATTTCAGAGATTATGCGAAGCGGAATTCAGTCTGTGGACAGCGGACAGATGGAAGCGGGACGGGCAGTTGGTTTAAGCTTCGGAGCAAGTATGATGAAGATCGTTATTCCGCAGGCAGTTAAAAATATTCTTCCGACGCTCGGAAATGAGTTTATCGCATTGATTAAAGAGACGTCAGTCGTAAGTTTTGTAGGCGCTGCAGATTTGTATGTGGCATTTAACTATATCGGAACAAACAGCTATGAGTTCATGGTTCCGTATCTTGTAATGGCGCTCATTTATATTGCATTGATCCTTGTTGTGACATTGCTTGTAAAATTATTGGAAAGGAGCCTGAAGAAGAGTGATAGACGTAATTAATCTTAGAAAAAGCTTTGGTGATCTTGAGATCTTAAAGGGCATCAATATCACGATCAATAAAGGCGACATCGTCGCAGTGCTCGGACCGTCAGGTTCCGGAAAAAGTACGTTTCTCCGCTGCTTAAACTGTATGGAAGATCCGACTTCGGGAAATATTGTTTTTAAGGGAGTCGATATCGCGGATATGAAAGTTGATATTAATGTACATCGACGCCATATGGGAATGGTATTTCAACATTTTAATCTGTTTAATAATAAGACGGTGCTTCAAAATGTGATGATGGCTCCGGCATATCTGCAGTGTAAAGATCTGAAGAAAGCAAAAAATAAAAACAGGATGATCCGTTTGAAAAATATGTTCCGAAGCAGCAAAGAGGAACTGATCCCGATCACGACGACGAAGGAACAGATCAAAAGCGACACAAAGAAGCAGGCGCTCGATCTGCTTAAGCGGATCGGTCTTGATGATAAGGCAGACGTTTATCCGTCTACTTTGTCCGGCGGACAGAAGCAGAGGGTTGCAATCATCCGTTCTCTGGCGATGAATCCGGATGTGATCTTGTTTGATGAACCGACGTCGGCTCTTGATCCTGAGATGGTAGGAGAAGTTCTTGAATTGATGAAGAAGCTTGCGCAGGAAGGGATGACGATGGTTGTTGTGACGCATGAAATGGGATTTGCAAAAGAGGTTGCATCGAGGGTGATCTTCATGGATGACGGACAGATTGTAGAGGAAGCAGAACCGGAAGAATTTTTCGGCAATCCGAAGAATCCGAGATTGAAAGAATTTTTGTCGAAAATTCTGTAAATAAGAAAAGCAGGGTGAATGAAAAACTCTGCTTTTTGTTTTTTCAGCAGACCGTAAAAAGTGGAGACGGAGTTGTATGCGTTGTGTCAGAGCGAGGTGAAAAATGAAATACGAACGAATTTATAAGGCGAAATTTGTAGAGCGTCCGAACCGTTTTATTGCCTATGTGGAATTAAACGGGAAAAAGGAAACGGTTCATGTAAAAAATACGGGAAGATGTGCGGAACTTCTCCGCCCCGGAGCAGATATTTATGTGCAGGAAAGTGATAATCCGTCCCGAAAAACGAAGTGGGATCTGATTGCTGTAGAGAAGAACGGCAAGATGATCAATATGGACTCGCAGATACCGAACAAAGTTGTGAAAGAGTGGATTGAAAAGGGAAATCTGTTTGAGAATGTAAGTCTGCTCCGGCCGGAAACGGTTTATAAAAATTCGCGGTTTGACTTGTATGCAGAAGCAAAAGACCAGGAAACCGGAAAGATGCGGAAGATATTCATCGAAGTGAAAGGCGTTACGCTGGAAGAAGACGGAGTGTGCCGCTTTCCAGATGCGCCCAGCGAACGGGCAGTGAAACATTTAGAAGAACTGATCGAGGCGAAGAAAGAAGGCTATGAGTCCTATGTGTTTTTTGTGATCCAGATGAAAGGTGTGCGTTATTTTACTCCCAATATAGATACTCACCCTGCGTTTGCAGAGGCGCTTCGCAAGGCGGCGAAAGAGGGGGTAAATATTTTAGCGTATGATTGTCAAGTGTCAGAAGATACGATTGAGGTGAGAGATCCGGTCGAGATCGTTTTAGGAGAACCGATCCTAAAAGAAGCCGTTTCGCCTCTTGTGAAATGGTTTCGTGAAAACAAGAGGGATCTTCCGTGGAGGAAAAGAATCAATGCTTATCGCGTGTGGATTTCAGAAATTATGCTTCAGCAGACGAGAGTGGAGGCGGTAAAACCGTATTATGAGCGATTTTTAAAAGAACTTCCTGATGTAAGCGCGCTTGCGTCTGTTGAGGAAGACAGGCTTTTGAAACTTTGGGAAGGGTTAGGATATTATAACCGAGCCCGGAATCTGAAAGCGGCGGCATGTCAGATCATGGAGCAATATGAGGGAGAATTTCCTTCAACATATGAGGAAATTCGTTCGCTGAAGGGAATCGGAGCTTATACAGCAGGGGCGGTCGGATCTTTTGTATACGGGATCCCGAAGCCGGCTGTTGATGGAAACGTGCTTCGGGTAGCGGCGCGGCTTACTGCAGACACAGACGATATCGGGCAGGCGGCGACAAGAGCGAAAGTGGAAGCGTTGATCGAGGAAGTGATCCCGAGGGAAGCGCCGGGAGATTTTAACCAGGGTCTGATCGAGTTGGGGGCGATCGTCTGCGTTCCGAATGGAGAACCAAAGTGCGGAATCTGCCCGCTTAACGAGTTGTGCAGAGCGCATAAGCAAGGGAGAGAAATGGATTTTCCGGTAAAGAAAAAGGCGAAAGAGAGGCGGATCGAGCAGAGAACGGTATTTCTTTTTCGAGATAATGAAAAAGTAGCTATTCGAAAAAGACCTGCCAAAGGGCTGCTCGCCGGAATGTATGAATTCCCAAATGTGAAAGACAGACTGGCGCTTGAAGAAGTGATCGCATATGCACGGAAATTGGGACTGACTCCGGTGCGTGTGAAGCCGGCGGGAAAGGCGAAACATGTTTTCAGTCATGTAGAATGGCATATGACAGGATATGAAATTTTTGTAGATGAACTGGAAAAAGCGGCGGAACAGAATGCAGAACGTGTACAGAAAGCGGGAATCCTTTTTGTGAAACTGAAACAATTAGAAGAAACGTATGCCATGCCTTCGGCGTTTGATAAATTTGTAGAGCACACTCGGTTTTCTTGAAATGTGTAAAATACTGTGGTAAACTGTTTCATATGTATTGAAGGAAGTCAGAACAGACAGGAGTGCACTTGAAATGAAAGAAAAAGAACAGATCTCAAGACAGCAGCAAAAATCCCGCGAAACGAAAGAGAAGATATTTAATGCGGCGAAACGTATTTTGCAGAAGGGCGGGTATGAGGAACTGTCGATTAAAAATATATGTGAAGAAGCAGGCGTCTCTAATGGGAGTTTTTATCATCACTTTAAGACAAAGGATGATCTTCTTTCTTATTATATTGAAGACCAGCCGCAGATTGAACCGAATCTTCTGGATTTCCCCGATAATGCGAAAGCGGTCAAAGCCGGCATTATCCAGGTCTATCTGAATTATGTCAAATATTGCCGCGAACTTGGAGTGGAATTTATGTCTGGTTATTATGATACGAAAAATCAGGCGTTAAATGCAGATATTCGTACGGAGCGCCCTTACCCGATCGTGACGGTCAGAACTTATGTTGAAAAAGCGGTGCAGGCAGGCGTTGTGACGCTGAAAGAACCAATCGAGGAATTTACGACAGATATCAGGATGATCGTCATCGGAAATGTATTTGAGTGGTGTATCAAACATGGTAAAGCGGATTTTGAAGGAAATATGAGTCGGTCACTTGGACATTATCTTGACGGGGTGATCTGCGAAGCAGGAGATTAATGAAAGTAAGAACGTGATGAAAACGAAAAGAAAAAGGAACGTGGAAGAACGAAAAAAGAGATAAAAGAATGGATAGAGAATATGATTTTATTATAAACCCAAAAGCGCGTTCCGGGATGGGCATGAAAACATGGCAGAAGATAGAAGAGAAACTGAAAACAGAGAAGGTTCCATATCGGGCGCATCTGACCCGGAGAAGGGGTCATGCAGGGAAGCTGGCACGACAGATCACGGAAGATGGGGAAAAACACATTCTTGTCGTTTTGGGCGGCGACGGGACGGTTAATGAAGTTGTGAATGGAATCTGTCAGTTAGATCAAACGACGTTTGGGTATATTCCGATTGGTTCAAGCAATGATTTTGCGCGGGGATTAAAACTGGAGAAAGATCCGATGAAGGCGCTTCATTCGATTTTGCATCCGAAGAAGGTGATCGCCGCAGATGTCGGACAGATTTCACGAGAAGGAAAGCGACGGAGATTTATTGTAAGCGCGGGAATGGGATTTGATGCAGGTGTCTGTCATGAGGTGTGCGTCTCGCAATGGAAGAAGCGGCTGAATAAGATCGGACTTGGGAAATTAAGTTATGCGGTAGTTGCTCTTGATAGGCTGAGGAAAGATAAACCGGTAAAAATAACGATAACTTTGCCGGATGGCAGGGAAAAAATCTTTGAGAAGACTCTTTTTGCAGCGTTTATGAATCTGCCTTATGAAGGAGGCGGCTTTCAGTTTGCACCTGAGGCATCGGTGACTGACGGCTGTCTTGATCTTGTCGTGGCGCACCATATGTCGCCTGTCAAAGCAGTGTGGCTGCTTCCGAGAGCATTTTTTGGAAAACATACGAAAGCGAAAGAGATTGCGGTTATAAGGAGTCCTTTCGTATCGGTCAGGGCGGAGAGGAGCCTTCCGATCCATACGGACGGAGAGGCAGCGTTTTCCCGGAAGGAGGCGGCTGCGGAGATCCTGAACGAAAAACTGGATGTCATTGTAGGATGAGAGAAGAGAGAAAATTTAATAAATGTTTCCTAAATGTTTTATGAAGAAGGTTGTTGTACTTTTTAAATCGTGCTATAATCGTTGCAATCGTAAAAATCAAAAGATTGCAAATGAAAAGGGGCAGTCATATAATGGGCAGAAAAGAAAGAAAAAAATTCGGAAGCTGGCTGAAGAAGTATAAACATGCATGGGTGTTTTTGTATATCTTTATATATATGCCATGGTTTTTGTTTTTGGAAAAACATGTGACGACAGATTATCATGTCATTCAGACGCAGTTTGACGAGTGGATTCCGTTTGTTGAATATTTCATTATCCCGTATCTGATGTGGTTCGCGTTTATAGCGGCTGCGTTTTTGTATTTTTTCTTCACAGACGTACCGGGATTTTATAAAATGGCGAAGTTTATGTTTACCGGAATGACCATTTTTTTGATCATATCGACAGTATTTCCGAACGGGCAGGATCTTCGCCCGGTCGTATTCGAGAGAGACAATATCTTTGTAGACATGGTGCGGATGCTGTATCGCGCGGATACATGTACGAATGTATTTCCAAGTCTGCATGTATTCAATTCGCTGAGTGTATGTATCGCGATCCACGAAAGTGAGAAGCTCAAAGAGCATAAAGCGGTCTGTAACACGGCGTATATTTTGGCGGGGCTGATCATTCTTGCAACGATGTTTTTGAAACAGCATTCTGTGCTGGACGTATTTGGTGCGGCATTTATGGCGTATATTCTTTATAGATTTGTTTATGCATCGGAAAAGAAAACGGTGTCTCAGTTTTCAAAACAAAAATTTTCAAAACAGAAACGGATTGCCGCACAGAATAAATAGCGGCGTGATAAGAAAGCCGGACTCATTAAGAGAATGCTTTCGATAAAAAAGAGAAATGAGAGGAAATGAACATTATGAGAAAAGTTATGCTTACAGGTGACCGTCCGACGGGAAAACTTCATGTCGGACATTATGTAGGATCACTGAGAAGACGTGTAGAACTTCAGAACACAGGTGATTTTGATGATATATTTATTATGATCGCGGACGCGCAGGCGCTGACGGACAATGCGGATAATCCGGAGAAGGTGCGCCAGAATATTATCGAGGTGGCGCTGGATTATCTTGCGTGTGGACTTGATCCTGAGAAGTCAACTCTTTTTATTCAGTCACAGATCCCGCAGTTGTGCGAACTGTCATTTTATTATATGAATCTTGTGACGGTGTCCAGACTGCAGAGAAATCCTACAGTTAAGACTGAGATTAAAATGCGGAATTTTGAAACGAGTATTCCGGTCGGATTTTTCACATATCCGATCAGTCAGGCGGCGGACATTACAGCGTTTAAGGCTACAACTGTTCCTGTCGGGGAAGATCAGATGCCGATGATCGAGCAGACAAAAGAGATCGTGCATAAGTTTAATTCTGTATATGGAGAAACGTTAGTAGATCCGAAGATCCTTCTCCCGGAAAATCAGGCATGTCTGCGTCTTCCGGGAATCGACGGAAAGGCAAAAATGAGTAAATCGCTTGGAAACTGTATTTATCTGTCGGAGGAGCCGGAAGAAATCAAAAAGAAAGTATTCAGCATGTTTACAGATCCGACGCATATTCGTGTGGAAGATCCGGGAAAACTGGAAGGAAATACAGTGTTTACTTATCTTGATGCATTTTGCAAACAGGAACATTTTGCAGAATTCCTTCCGGAATATGCAAACCTTGATGAGCTGAAGGAACATTATCAGCGCGGTGGTCTCGGAGATATGAAAGTGAAACGTTTTCTGAACAACGTGCTTCAGGCTGAGTTGGAGCCGATCAGAAACCGGAGAAAAGAATTCAGTAAAGATATTCCTGCGGTTTATGAGATGCTTAAAAAAGGAAGCGAGAAAGCGGAAGCGGTTGCGGCTCAGACACTTGCGGAAGTAAAAGCTGCGATGAAGATTAATTATTTTGATGATAAGGAATTGATTCAGATGCAGTCGGAGCAGTTCGCAGAGTAAGGAGATGTGCAAGAACGTTTTCGATTTTATGAATGAAAAATTCTGAAATGATGAAAAACTCGGGATGTGATATTCCGAGTTTTTTTGGCGATGGCGATGAGCCAAAGTCCGGGCTTGCCCGAGACCTTGGTGAGTGTAAATAGATTGAAACAAAAAAAGATGCCGCTTATACGACATCTTTTTAATGACGTGCGATAGAAGATTCGAACTCCCGACCTTCTGGTCCGTAGCCAGACGCTCTATCCAGCTGAGCTAATCGCACATTTGCTGTTTCGTTCACAGCGAAATTTATTATAGTATACTTTTAGATATATGTCAATGCTTTTTTAAAATAAATTTTAAAAATGTATCAATTAGAAATTTGTAAACAATGAGGGAAAGTGTGTATTTGTAAATTGTAAATTTATAATACTGTCTGCGGGTGGAATAATCGGTCCATATCTTCTGGGAGAGGGGCGGTAAATGTCATTTCTTTTCCGGTTATCGGATGGAGAAAGCGAAGGCGATAAGAGTGAAGCGCCTGCCGTCTGATCAGTTCCATATCCGGGTTGTAAAGATAATCTCCGATCAAAGGAAAACCAAGATGTTTCATATGGACGCGGATCTGGTGTGTGCGTCCGGTCTCCAGGATCAAAGAAACGAGGGAAAGTCCGTTTTGTTCAAAAACTGAGCGGTAATGGGTAACTGCCCGTTCTCCGTTTTCGAAATCAATCTTCCTTTCGATGAGGGAACTTCCGGTGCGTCCGATAGGAGCATCTATTGTTCCTTCGGAAGGAGTGACATGTCCGCGTACAACAGCAAGATATTCTCGTTCAATCTGATGTTTTGCTGTCATGTCAGATAAGATGCTGGAGCTGACCATATGTTTCGCCACGACGGTCAGACCGGAAGTATCCCTGTCAAGACGGTTTGTGCATCGGAAGATGAAAGGTTTGTTTTGTTGTTCATAATACCACATCAGTGCGTTTGCAAGAGAATTGCGGTAATTGTTGAGCGAGGGATGGATTGGCATTTTGGCCGCTTTATTAATGATGATGATATCTTCATCTTCGTAAATAATATCGATCGGCAGATTGACCGCAGGGATATTCGGGGAGGGAGTCTCCTCCTGAATGCGGACGGTCAGCACATCTCCTGCCTGAAGTGTTGTCCGCATATAAGACCATTCTCCATTTTTTAAAATGCTTTCAGGCATCTTTTTAAGGAGGGTAAGGTTTTGCATGGAATATCCGTGCTTCCGAAGGAAACTGTCAATGCGGGTATTCTGTTCTTTATCGGTTATGTTATAAGTGATCGTACGTTCCATAATCTCTCCGTTTCGTTTTTGGCGCGCGAAATAAGGCGCATTTTCCGCCGGTCCGGTTTTGCAGATCTATTTTTAATATTACGGCGGTTCAGTCATACATTATAACAAAGATTTACAAAGCAGGTCAATCGGGCGATCTAAGGCGTTATGCAGCAAGGTTTAAACGAATGTAAAGGACTGATGCAAAATAGATGAGACTGCCGTGAAGTGGCTGTGCAAAGTTCAAAGTTCATGAGAAAAGGTGGAATGGAAAGTGTGTGTGTGGTAAACTATGTGTGATGCCGTTTATGGCTTAATTTAAAGAGAGGATCAAGATAAATGGATATCAATCAAAAACTGACAGAAGAACTTGACGTGAACCGCTGGCAGATCGATGCGGCGGTGAATTTGATCGATGAAGGGAATACGATCCCTTTCATATCGAGATATAGAAAAGAAGTGACAGGATCACTTAATGATGAGCAGCTTAGAAAGCTTCATGAACGACTTCTCTATCTGCGTAATCTGGAAGAGAAGAAAGAGCAGGTGATCTCAAGCATCGAAGAACAGGGAAAGATGACTGAGGAATTAAAAGAAAAGATTCTTGCAGCAGAAACTCTTGTGACGGTTGAAGATCTGTACCGCCCGTATCGTCCGAAACGGCGTACAAGGGCGACGATTGCGAAAGAAAAGGGGCTTGAGCCTTTGGCGGCGTATCTGATGCTGCAGCAGGCAAAAGAGCCTTTGGAAGAAACCGCAAAGCAGTATCTTTCGGAAGAAAAAGAAGTGAAGACGGCGGAAGAGGCGATCGCCGGAGCAAAAGATATTATTGCAGAGATCATTTCTGATAATGCAGATTACCGTACATGGATCAGAAAAGCGACAATGAATGACCTTCCGAACATCCTTGCAATCTATGCTTATGCCCGGAAATATATGAAAGAACACGGCAATTCGGACCAGTGGCGGGACAGTTATCCTCCGGTTTCACTTACCACACAAGATATCCAGTCCGACTGCTTATATGTCTGCATCATTCAGATAGAAGAAGATGAGCAAATCGGACACAAACGAAAACGCCGTGGTGCGCATGCTGGATGCGCCCGATGCCATTCTGCGCAAGTTCAAGCGCGCCGTGACCGACTCCGACGGCGTAGTCCGCTTTGACCGCGAGACGAAGCCCGGCGTGTCCAACCTGATGTGCATTTACAGCACCTTCACGGGCAAGTCCAACGACGAGATCGCTGCCGAGTTTGAGGGAAAGGGCTACGGTGACTTCAAATTGGCCGTGGCCGAGGTCACTGCCGACGCGCTGGCCCCCGTGCAGGCTGAGTATGCCCGCATTCTGGCCGACAAGGCCTACGTGGACGAGGTCCTCAAGAACGGTGCGGAGCGTGCCTCCCGCCTTGCCAACCGCACTGTCAGCAAGGTCTACCGCAAGGTTGGCCTTTTGCAGCTGGATAAATGACGCTGTGCCTTGACAAATCCGTTTTGAACCCGTATAATATATAAGTTAGTGCGGCTCCCCAGTTGGTGCCGCACATCTTTTACTATCCATTTTACGTTAGGAGACACTGCTATGGCTAAAGAAGTTGTCGTTACCCGAGAGGGTTATAATAAACTGGAGCAGGAGCTGGAAAACCTGCGCACCGTC
>OGRC01001681.1_pt1 | contig 13793 bp, 11 predicted proteins | sample 1553431 | NCBI WGS metagenome assembly OGRC01 (sample SAMEA2580064, study PRJEB22360) | human gut metagenome | biome: human gut; feature: human-associated habitat; material: faeces | place: Denmark | collected 2008/2010
TGAATAAACTGCCGGAATTGTTCCATTTCCACGAAGTCCCATACCAAGTACTTCTGTCAGACAGTTCATACTGTTCGCTGTGTACATTCCGGAACATGATCCGCATGTCGGACATACTTTGTTCTCGAATTCGCACAGATCTGCATCTGACATCGTTCCTGCAACGTTTGCTCCTACTGCCTCGAACATGCTGGAAAGACTTCTCTTCTGTCCTTTTACATGTCCTGCAAGCATCGGTCCTCCGCTCACGAAAATAGTCGGGATATTAACACGCGCAGCCGCCATAAGAAGGCCCGGTACATTTTTGTCACAGTTCGGAATCATAACAAGACCGTCAAACTGATGTGCCATTGCAAGCGCTTCTGTTGAATCCGCAATCAAATCTCTCGTCACAAGCGAATATTTCATTCCGATATGGCCCATTGCAATCCCATCACAAACAGCGATCGCCGGAACCATAATCGGCGTACCGCCGGCCATCGCAACTCCCATTTTTACTGCTTCTGTGATCTTGTCAAGATTCATATGTCCCGGAACGATCTCATTATAAGAACTCACTACTCCGATCAGCGGTCTGTCTAATTCTTCCTGTGTCATTCCCAGTGCATTGAATAAAGAACGGTGTGGAGCCTGCTGCACTCCTTTTTTCACTGTATCACTTCTCATCATCGTATGCCTCTCTTTCACATTTTATATATAAGAACAGATCCGATCACCCATCTCTTTTGTCCCGATCTGCATATTTCCCTTTGACATAATATCAATCGTACGATACCCTTCCTTCAATACTTTCTCAACTGCCGCTTCAATCGCATCTGCTTCTCTGTCAAGATCAAAAGAGTACCTCAGCATCATTGCCGCCGATAAGATCGTAGCGATCGGATTGGCAATCCCTTTTCCCGCAATATCAGGGGCTGATCCGCCGCTCGGCTCGTAAAGACCAAATTTTGTATCATTTAAACTTGCGCTTGCCAGCATTCCGATTGAACCTGTTACCATACTTGCCTCATCAGACAAAATATCGCCAAACATATTTTCCGTCAGTATCACATCAAACTGCGCCGGATCTTTCACAAGCTGCATCGCCGCATTATCTACAAGCATATGTTCAAGCGTCACTTCCGGGTATTCCTTCGCTGTTTCTTCAACAACTTTTCTCCATAACCTTGAAGAGTCAAGTACATTTGCCTTATCCACACTTGTAACCTTTCTGCGGCGCTTCATTGCAATATCAAACCCGCGCTTTGCAATACGGCGAATCTCTGTTTCATTATAAGTAAGCTCATCTCTCGCAACAAGAATCCCGTTTTCTTCCACTGTACTGCGCTTTCCGAAATAAAGTCCTCCGGTCAATTCACGCATGATCATCATATCAAAACCTTGCTCCGCAATCTCTTCTTTTAACGGGCATGCTCCTTTTAACTCATGATACAAAACCGCAGGACGAAGATTTGCAAATAAATTCAAACCTTTTCTAAGCTGAAGCAGACCTGCTTCCGGACGTTTTGACGGTTCTAACTGATACCAGGGAGACGTTTTTGCATCCCCTCCGATTGATCCCATCAGAACAGCATCACTTTTTTTCGCTTTTTCCAATGTTTCTTCCGTAAGAGGTACTCCGTTCACATCAATGGATGCTCCCCCCATTAAAAGCTGGGTATACTCTATCTGATGTCCATAAACTTCTGCCGTCCTGTCAAGCACTTTCATTGCCTCATCTACGATCTCCGGACCGATTCCGTCTCCTTTGATCACACCGATGTTCATATCCATATTTCCCGTCCCTCCAAACTAAAATGTTACTGTTTATAATACAGCATTTTTATACACGTTTCAAGTATTTGCGTTCAAAAAATAGAGTGTACTCTGTGATTTTCTTAAATTCACGTACTAAAGCGATGAATTTAAAAAAATCAGGAAAAATTTCGAAATATTTTCAAAATTCTTCCTGACCTCATACTGCAAAATAATCGATGTAAAATTTACTTACAATCAATCTGCATTCGGCTTTTCAATCTGAGCAATCGCTGCCTTCTGCATCGGAATACGGCAGTTCTTATTATTTCCGAATTCTACAATGACATCTTCATCTGTAATATCGATAATGACGCCGTAAAAACCGCTTGTTGTCAAAGCTGTGTCTCCAACTTCCATGGAAGCCAGCATCTGCTGGATACGTTTCTGTTCTTTTTTCTGCGGACGCATAAGTAAAAACCACATTACACCAATAACTACAAGCCAAAGAACAAGCATTGCTACCATTTCACCCATAATTTCAATTTCCTCCTAACTTTCCTAACGCAATAAGACTACTATACACAACTTTCACTCATACTTCAAGGATATTTTTCAAAATCCCGAAGTTCCTTGAAGTCAATATAAATCTTTTTCAGATAATCTGTTTACGGCATCATGCCTTCCAGTTTTCTTTTTTTGTAATCTTTATACTCTCCTGCTTCGATCGCTTCTCGTATTTCTTCCATCATCGTATTATAGAAATACAGATTATGGAGGACGCAAAGCCGCATTCCAAGCATCTCTTTCGCTTTGAGCAAATGTCGGATGTAAGCTCTGCTGTAACTTCTGCAAGCCGGACATCCGCACCCTTCTTCAATCGGGCGATCATCCAATTCATATTTTGCGTTAAACAAGTTCATCTTTCCATGGTTTGTATACACATGTCCATGTCTTCCGTTTCTGCTCGGATATACACAGTCAAAAAAGTCAACTCCCCGGTCTACCGCCTCCAAAATATTTGCCGGAGTTCCTACTCCCATCAAATAAGTCGGTTTGTTCTCAGGAAGATGCGGAACGACCGCATCCAAAATACGGTACATATCTTCATGACTCTCCCCTACCGCAAGTCCGCCGACTGCGTAGCCATCCAAGTCAAGCTCCGCAATCTGCTGTGCATGTTCAATACGAATATCTTCGTAAATTCCTCCCTGATTGATACCGAAAAGCATTTGGCTGCGATTAATCGTATCTTCCAATGAATTCAGTCTCTGCATTTCTGCTTTACACCGTTTCAGCCATCTCGTCGTTCTTGCCACCGAATTTATCATATATTCCCGGTCTGCTACGCTGGAAGGACACTCGTCAAAAGCCATCGCGATCGTAGAAGCAAGATTCGACTGAATCTGCATACTTTCTTCCGGTCCCATGAAAATTTTACGTCCGTCTATATGGGAATGAAAATGTACCCCTTCCTCCTTAATCTTACGCAAAGACGCAAGAGAAAACACTTGAAATCCGCCGGAATCCGTAAGAATCGGTTTATCCCAATTCATAAAGCGATGCAATCCGCCCATCTTTTTTACGATTTCATCCCCTGGTCTGACATGGAGATGATATGTATTTGACAGTTCAACCTGTGTTTTAATCTGACGGAGATCATCCGTTGATACAGCTCCTTTGATTGCCGCAGCCGTTCCTACATTCATAAAAACCGGAGTCTCAATCGTTCCGTGTACTGTATGAAACCGCCCCCGTTTAGCCATACCGTCTTTTTTCAGCAATTCGTACATGTATATAACCTCTGATTTTCTGTTTTTCAATAAATTTCAACCTGTTTTATCTTTCTTAATAATGAAGAACAACAGGAGTTCCTGCACTGAGCATATTAAATAATGCCCCTGCCTGATCTACCGGCATATTCACACAGCCATGAGAACCATATGACTGATATCTCGAACCTCCGAATGCCGTCTGCCAGTCTGCGTCATGGAATCCATGTCCTTGATAAGTGAACGGCATCCAGTAGCGGACATACGTTTCATAGATCGGTTTTCCTGTTTCCGGATCTTTTTCACCGACTAGTTTTGAGTTCGGTTCTGTATAGAGGATCGAATATACACCTGCCGGAGTTGCATGCTTCGCATCCGGAAGGCCTGTAACAACATCTGTCTCCAACGCAATCGAACCATTTACAATATACCACATATGCTGAGCGGAAAGATCTACCTCAAGATAAGTAGTTCCCCAGTCCTGCGCCGCATGGGACGCAGCCGTTTTTTCATATGCCGGTTCCCTTGTCGCAACTTCGCCGTTTTTAATACTCGCAATCAAATTCTGTGCTTCTGTTTCCTCATCGATCGACCATCCATAAGTACCCCCGGATACTTCCACCGTCTTTCCTGTCGGTGAAGTGATCGTTCTCGTACTCCCTACAGTATCATAACTTTTCCCGAATTCACTCATCCAGGCACGAACTGCATCTTCATTAAACGCAACGTTCATATTCTCATCAACAGAAAGCCATGTAGAAATAAGCGCCTTGTCTACGACAACATTCTCCTTCATCGGATATGTAATACTTGCCTGACAATATTTATTCATATCGTCACATGCTTTTTGAACTTCTTTTGATTCTATCGTATATTTAGGTACTTTATAACACTTTTCTTCCGCAAGATTAAGCTCCGGTTCAAAATTCACAATACATTCCCTGATCTTTTTCTTGAGCATTTCCATATCTACTGCGCTTCCATACACTTCCGGTTCCACTTTGAATGATTCTCCATCGAACTTCGGATATGCGGAAACCGGTTCGGTCTGCTCTGCCTGTACTGCTTGGATTAATTGAATCTCTTCATTCAATGCTTTCTCATTATAATCAACATCTATCGTCACTTCTGCTTTTGATTTTCCAAACAATGAGCTTATCCATAAAAGAGGATTTTGTTTTTTCAGCGCTTTTTCGACCTCCCCGTTTTCTTTGTATTTCATCGAAATTGCTTCGCCTTCAATTTGATCGATCTTCTGATCCGCCTCTATAATTTTCAAAGAATATCCTTCTACTTGTTCTTTTAAATAGGATACGACACTTGATTTTGTCTTTCCCGAAAAGTCTTTTCCGTTAATTGTCGTATTAATATAAAAATGACTGATAAAAAATGCTGAGATTCCCAAATAAACAACAAGCAGACCACCTACGATACTTCCTGCAATGATCCACGGTTTTTTACTCCGCTTCTCTGTATTTTCTCCCATTTTTTTCTGACGCTTTCTTCCACGCCGACGAAGAACTTTCTTTTTCTTTCGTTCTTCTTCATCGTCTTCCAGCTCTTCGTCATCGTCTTCGACATCTTCATCTTCAAAGAAGTCCTCTTCTGCAAACTCTTCCTCTTCTGCAAACTCTTTTTCTGCTTCTTCTTCTGTTTCAAACTCTTCAAACGCTTCTTCGTCCAAAAGCTGTACGTCCCCTTCCTGACGTACGGATTTATTTTTCTTCTTACTCATCCGTTAATCATCTCTCTCCTTTTTTCAATATCACGGCAACATTATATTACGATTGAAAAAAAATGTACAGCGTATTATTCTATTTTTAAGAAAAATTAAGACCTTGCTTGTAACTGTCTCTTTCTTCCTATATAATGACTTTTGTAGTTCTGTCTTCGACAGACTCTTATCTATAAAAGAATTTTGAAAGGAGATCATTTTATGAGTGGCTCAACTTTTGGTAAAATATTTCGAATTACAACCTGGGGTGAATCCCATGGAGCAGGAATCGGCGTCGTGATCGACGGATGTCCTGCCGGAATTTCTTTAAACGAGGAAGATATTCAAGTTTTTCTTGATCGGAGAAAACCCGGTCAAAGCAAATTCACAACACGGCGCAGCGAAGAAGACACGGTTGAAATTCTCTCCGGACTCTTCGAAGGAAAGACAACCGGAACGCCGATTTCTTTACTGATCCGTAATAAAGATCAACGTTCTCGCGATTACGGAAATATCGTCTCTATGTTCCGTCCCGGACATGCAGACTATCCGTTCACGGAAAAATACGGTATCCGCGACTACAGAGGCGGCGGACGTTCTTCAGGACGGGAGACAATCGGCCGTGTTGCCGCAGGAGCGATTGCTTCTAAAATATTAAAGGAACTCGGAATCTCTCTTTGCGCTTATACGAAAGCAATCGGTCCCTACACGATCGACGAAACAATGTATGATTATTCTGAGATCCGACAGAACAGCCTATATATGCCAAACAATGCCATCGCTGAACAGGCCGGACAATACATCACTTCATTAATGAAAGAAACAAATTCCTGCGGCGGAGTTATCGAATGTATTGCAGACGGACTTCCTGCCGGATTGGGAGAACCTGTTTTTGATAAACTGGACGCTCTCCTTGCACAGGCAGTCATGTCCATCGGTGCAGTCAAGGGTGTGGAGATCGGAGATGGCTTTCGAGCTGCTTCTTCCACCGGTCTGCAGAATAATGATCCGTTTTATGCTGAAAACGGACAGGTTTTCAAAAAAACAAATCACTCCGGCGGAACACTGGGCGGAATGAGCGACGGGTCAAGACTGATCCTCCGGGCAGCGGTAAAACCAACCTCCTCAATCGCAATTCCACAGCAAACGGTAAACACCTCCCATGAAAACACGGAAATTGTCATCCACGGAAGACATGATCCTGTGATCGTTCCGCGAGCAGTCGTTGTCGTAGAATCTATGACCGCAATCACGCTTACTGATCTTTTGCTGCAAAATATGACTGCAAAAATGGATTATTTAAAACAAATTTATACAAAAGAATTTTAGGAGGCCGCTATGTCAAACCGATTGATCGACATTGTCGATATTACAAAATCTTATGGAGATTCTGTGATCTTAGACCAACTGAATCTTTATATACGGGAAAATGAATTTTTAACGCTGCTGGGACCAAGCGGCTGTGGAAAAACAACCCTTTTAAGAATTTTAGGCGGTTTTGAAACGCCGGATTCAGGAAATATCATTTTTGACGGAAAAAACATTAACGATATTCCGCCAAATCGCCGCCAACTAAATACTGTTTTCCAAAAATACGCTCTTTTTTCCCATATGTCGATCGCCGATAATATCGCTTTCGGATTAAAGATCAAAGGGAAATCAAAAGCTTATATTAAAGACAAGATCCGCTACGCCTTAAAACTTGTCAATCTGGAAGGGTTTGAAGACCGTTCCCCTGACTCTTTAAGCGGCGGACAGCAGCAGCGAATTGCCATTGCACGGGCAATCGTAAATGAACCGAAAGTTCTTCTATTAGACGAACCGCTCGGAGCGCTTGACCTTAAACTGCGTCAAGATATGCAGTATGAACTGATCCGGCTGAAAAACGAACTTGGCATTACCTTTGTTTATGTCACACACGACCAGGAAGAAGCTCTCACAATGTCGGATACGATCGTCGTTATGAATCAAGGCTATATCCAGCAGATCGGTACGCCTGAAGATATCTACAATGAACCGCAGAATGCCTTTGTTGCGGATTTCATCGGAGACAGCAATATCCTTCCGGCTATAATGGTCGAAGATAAAGTTGTCAAAATGCTTGGCGCCGTCTGGCAATGTGTCGATGTCGGATTCGGGCACAACAAACCGGTAGATGCCGTAATCCGTCCTGAAGACATTGATCTTGTCTCCCCGGGTGAAGGTGTGATTGATGGAGTTGTTACTAATCTGATCTTCAAAGGAGTCCATTATGAAATGGAAGTTCTTGCAAACAACTATGAACTTCTCGTTCACAGTACTGATCTGTTCCCGGTAGGAACAGAAGTCGGAGTAAAAGTAGATCCTTTCGATATTCAGATCATGAAAAAACCGGAATCCGAAGATGAGGAGGCTGTTCCAGTTGAAGAGTAGAAAAATACTTGCAGGTCCGTATCTGTTTTGGGCAGTTTCTTTTATCATCATTCCGCTGCTCATGATTTTATACTATGGCCTCACAGATAAAAACGGAAGTTTCACTTTGAACAACCTTGCCCAAATGACAACTCCCGAAAATTTAAAGGCTCTCGGGCTGGCTCTTCTGCTGTCTTTTATCAGTACGGTAATCTGCCTGATCCTCGCCTACCCGCTCGCCATGATTTTGGCTGAAAAAAATATCAATCAGACAAGTTTTATCGTGCTGATCTTCATTCTTCCAATGTGGATGAATTTTCTGCTCCGCACGTTGGCTTGGCAGACACTTTTGGAAAAGAACGGTGTTATCAACAGCATCCTCAGTTTCCTTCATCTTCCGCAGCAGTCGATCATCAACACACCTGCTGCCATTGTACTTGGAATGGTATACAACTTTCTGCCATTTATGGTACTTCCAATCTACAATGTACTGTCCAAGATTGATAAAGACGTCATTCATGCAGCCAAAGATTTGGGGGCTAATAACGTCCAAACATTTTTAAAGATCATCATGCCGCTTAGCATTCCTGGAATTATCAGCGGTATTACGATGGTATTTGTACCGTCGCTTACGACATTTGTCATCTCCGATCTGTTGGGAGGAAGCAAGATTCTTCTGATCGGAAATGTCATCGAACAAGAATTTAAGCAGGGAAGCAACTGGAACGCCGGTTCCGGTCTTTCTCTTGTTTTAATGCTGTTTATTATTGCCAGTATGGCTTTGATTGCCAAATATGATAAGAACGGGGAGGGAAATACATTTTGATCAAATCAACCGCAAAAAAAATCTACCTGTTCCTGATCTTCGTATTGTTATACGCTCCCATTATCACTTTGATGGTTCTTTCTTTTAACAATACAAAAACTCGATCTAAATGGAACGGCTTCACCGGGAAATGGTATCTTCAACTTTTTCAAAATAAAGATATTATGAATGCGCTTTATACTACACTGGTCATCGCCTTTCTCTCTGCTTTGATCGCTACTTTGATCGGTACTGCGGCTGCTCTCGGCATCCAGGCGATGCGCGCAAAAGCGCGTACCCTCCTGCTCGGAATAACGAACATTCCGATGCTCAACGCTGATATCGTGACGGGAATTTCCCTCATGCTTCTTTTTATTGCATGTCGGTTTACTCTCGGTTTTTCTACGATATTACTGGCACATATTACGTTTAATATTCCCTATGTTATATTGAGCGTTATGCCCAAACTAAAGCAGACAAGCAGACGTACTTACGAAGCAGCTCTTGATCTGGGAGCTTCTCCTTCCTATGCATTCAGAAAAGTGGTTCTTCCTGATATCATGCCCGGAATCTTTTCAGGATTTCTTTTGGCGTTTACAATGTCGCTGGATGATTTTGTCATCACACATTTTACAAAAGGTCCGGGAATCGATACTTTGTCTACAAAGATATACAGCGAAGTAAGAAAAGGAATCAAACCCGAGATGTATGCGCTGTCTACGATCATGTTTCTTACAGTGCTCATTTTGCTCTTTCTAGTAAATATGACTCCGAATGACCAGAAGACAAAGAAAGCCGCCGCGCATGCGCATATGGGAAATTTCCGCAAATTCGGACGATTTTTCTTCCATCGGTTTGTTCCTGCCGCAATTATGATCGTCATTATCATCGGCGGATTCATTTATGGATCTTCTTCAGGGACTATTTCAGGAGAAAAGGTTGTCGTATACAACTGGGGCGATTACATTGACCCTGAGGTCCTGACAATGTTTGAAGAGGAAACCGGAATCGACGTCGTATACGAAGAATATGAAACAAACGAGATCATGTATCCAAAAGTTCAATCCGGAGCGATCGCTTACGATGTTGTATGTCCTTCCGACTACATGGTGCAGAGAATGATAGAAAATGATCTGCTCGCCGAGATCGACTACAACAACATACCGAACTTAAAATATATTGATGATATTTACATGGAAATGTCAAAACAATATGACCCCGAAAACAAGTATTCCGTCCCCTACCTTTGGGGAACAGTCGGTATTCTCTACAACAAAAAAATGGTAGACGAACCGGTAGACAGTTGGAGTATATTATGGGATGAAAAATACACTGACAGCATCCTCATGCAAGACAGTGTGCGGGACGCCTTTGCCGTTGCCCTGAAATCTCTCGGATATTCACTCAATTCAACGGATCTTGATGAATTGGAAGCCGCCAAACAACTTTTGATCGAACAAAAGCCGCTTGTTCAGGCTTATGTCATTGATCAGGTACGCGACAAAATGATTGGAAACGAAGCTGCCCTCGGTGTCATTTATTCCGGTGAGGCGCTCTATTGCCAAAAAGAAAATCCGGATTTAGAATATGTGATTCCGAAAGAGGGATCAAATCTTTGGATCGACGCTCTCGTCATCCCCAAAAATGCGCAAAATAAAAAGAACGCAGAGGCATTTATCAACTACCTCTGTCGTCCTGATATTGCAAAAATGAATTTTGATTATATCACCTACTCTATTCCGAACTCAGCCGGAAGGGAACTGATCGAGGATGCATCAATGCGTGAAAGCAATATCGCATTTCCTGATATTTCTCAGCTTAAAAACTGTGAGACATTCAACTTCCTCGGAGATGAAAACGAAATCATCTATAACAAACTATGGCGGGAAATCAAATCAAAATAACCGCCTTTCTACACTTGGAAGCAACCACCGCCGACGAACTCTCTAAGAAGAGAGTTTGTCGGTATAAATTCGCTTCCGATCCCTACAAAATAATCAAAAAATTTAAGGAGTCTCTTTGCCTCAACAAACTCTTTTGAGTCTTTATCTACTGCAAAAAGAAGCGGTTCTACATATTGTTTCAACACTGCCAGTTCATAAAGCAAAGAAGAATTAAACATCACATCTGCCTGCTCCTGAAACGGAAAGATATTTTGCTCTTCTCCTCTTCTCACAGAAGCCCACATCGAAATCGTTTTAGCCGCAGAAGCTCCCCGTGTGCGCGCATCTCTTACAATTCTTCGAATCAAGCGTCCATCCGTTGTCGGAATCCGGTTATGCTCATCAACATTCAACTGCGTCAGCGCACTGATATAAATTTTGAATTTATTCGCATCATTCATTGCCTCAGTCAGCTTGGGATTCAGACAATGGATTCCCTCAATGACAAGAATATCCTGTTCCCCGAGTTTTTTCGGCTTTGATTCATACTTTCTCTTCCCACTTTTAAAATCAAAAATAGGCAGATACACTTCTTCTCCTCTTAAAAGCGCCTCCATATCTTCATTGAATTTGGAGATATCGATTGCCTCCAAACATTCAAAATTATAGTTTCCGTCCTCATCTTTCGGCGTATGTTCCCGATCTACAAAGTAATTATCTACTGCAATCGGATGCGGTTTTAATCCGTTTACTCTCAACTGAATTGACAACCGATGAGAAAATGTCGTTTTTCCTGACGAGGAAGGTCCTGCAATCAAAACAAACCGAATGTCTTTACGTTCTGCGATCTGCTTTGCAATTTCACCGATCCGGCGTTCCTGATGTGCCTCCTGTACAAGTACGACTTCCCGCATATCTCCTTTTGTCACCATTTCATTGAGCGCCCCTACTGTCTCAATGTCCTGACAGTCTCCCCATAAAACAGATTCTTTAAGCACTTGAAACAATTTAGGACTCGGCTGAAACTCAGGTACGATTTCCGGCTGCTCTTTCACAGGCATTTGGATCACAAAGCCTTCGTCATACAGATGAAGAGAAAAATATTTCAGACATGACGTATCCGGAACCATGTATCCATAATAATAATCTTCAAACTCATTGATACTGTATATATTTACTTTTGAAACTCTGCGATATTCAAACAACCGTTCCTTATCATACATGCCATGCTTATGAAAAAGCTCGATAGCGGCATCTGTGTGGATCGTCTTCTTCTCAATCGGAATTTTTTCATCAGATAACTGATGCATTCGTTTTTCAACATCCGAAAGAAACTGTTCTGTCATTTCGACATCACCATCCACCGTACAGTAATAACCCTTATCTACCGAAAAATGAATTCTGACCCTTTCAATTCGATCATGTCCGGCCACATCATGAACCGCTTTCACTAAAAGAAAACACAGACTTCTCTTATATGTTTCGTGTCCAATCTCATCCGCAGTTGTAATAAAACGAAGTTCACAGTCCTTTTCCACCGGTTTTCTCAGCTCCTGCAGACGGTTTTCCCCTTCCAACGCCAGTACGACAGGATGTTGAAATTGGAGACGAAACGCTTCAGCAACATGCTGATAAGTCACTCCTTCTTCAAATTCTTTGCTCTCATTTCCAACGGTAATCCTATACTTCTTTTTTTCCATTTTCAGAGCACTCTCCTCTTTACAAAAATAAAAATCTCATCTAAATCACTTGAAATGGATGGACGATCGGAATGGTCATTACATCCAATACCGGAAGTTTTTCATTCAGGAAATGTTTCATATCATCAATAAATATATACTCTGTTCCATAATGTCCTGCATCAATAACAGATAATCCCTGCTCAACTGCATCAATTCCGTCATGATGTCCGATATCGCCTGTCACAAGAACATCCGCCCCTTTTTGGATTGCCGGGGTTACCGCCGACTTTCCTGATCCCGGAGATACTGCGAGGCAATGCACTTTCCTTTCCATATCCCCATACACTTTCAAACTGCCCAATTTCAATCTATGCTTTACATAAAGACAGCATTCCTCTAATGTCATCTCCTGATCAAGCATCCCAATCCTTCCGATGCCCTCTTCTTCTCCGTCCTTTTCCATCGTCACATCAAGCACTTGCGTTTCCCTAATTCCCAAAATACTTTCTGCAAGCTTCGCCATGCCAAGCACATCATAATTCGTATGCATTGCATAGTAGGAAATATCATTTTGAATCAGTTTTACGATCCGTTTCCCTATAAAATCTTCATCCGTCACCTGTTTCATCGGAGAAAAGATAAGAGGATGATGTGTGATCAGCATATCTGCGCCTAAATCAACAGCTCTTTCGATCACCTCTTCTGTTGCGTCAAGAGCCAAGTACACTCTGTTTACTTCTTTCTCCGATCGACCTGCCAAAAGTCCTACGTTGTCAAAATCAAGCGCTGCTTTTTTCGGGTAGGACGCCTCGATCACCTGAATAATCTCTTTACAAAGCATAATATTCCATCCCTTTCTTTATAATATTTAATTCTTCTTGCAACTGTCCTCTTCTCACCTGTATCTGCTCAGAATCTTTGTCCCTGATCGATCTTAGAATTTCTTCCCGAATACGCGTCTCCCGTTCCAAATACCTTTTCAATACCGGATGTCGTTTTTCCAGAAGAAGTTTCCCAAACCAAAGCTGCTCTATCTTCCATACTTCTTCATTCTGTCGGCTTTCTTCTCCACTTTTGGGCGGTTTAACTTTCATCATCGGATAGTATTTTCCATCTTCTTCTACCATATCTTCTTCTATAAAGAAAAAACCCTCCCGCAAAAGAAAGGCTCTTACTTTATCTGTTTCCGATTGCGGCTGAAGAATACATTCCTGTAAAGTTGAAACGACATCCCTGCCTTCCTGCAAAATACGGATCACAAGATTTCCTCCCATTCCCGCAATCACAGCCGACTGTACTTCCCCTTTTCCCAACGCCAAAAAGCCATTCGAAAGGCGTGTCTCTATCTGCGCTTCCAACCCATAAGCCCGAATGTTTTCTCGCGCCTTTTCAATGGGGCCCTTATTCACATCCATAGCGGCCGCCCAGTCTGTTTTCCCTGTTTCTAAAAGAAAAATCGGTATGTACGCATGATCAGTTCCAATGTCTGCCACTTTATATCCGGCAGTCACAAGATCTGCGACTGCCTGAAGTCTTTTTGATAATTCCATCTGTATCCTCTTCCCACAACTGTCTCATTGATCAATCAAGATAATCTCTTAATTTTCTGCTTCGGCTTGGATGACGCAGTTTACGAAGAGCTTTTGCTTCGATCTGACGGATACGCTCTCTTGTAACATCAAATTCCTTGCCCACTTCCTCCAACGTACGTGCTCGTCCATCATTCATACCGAAACGAAGACGAAGTACTTTCTGCTCTCTTTCCGTCAATGTGTCAAGAACCTCGTCAAGCTGCTCTTTGAGAAGTGTCTG
>OGRC01001699.1_pt1 | contig 13657 bp, 9 predicted proteins | sample 1553431 | NCBI WGS metagenome assembly OGRC01 (sample SAMEA2580064, study PRJEB22360) | human gut metagenome | biome: human gut; feature: human-associated habitat; material: faeces | place: Denmark | collected 2008/2010
AAACTGATGAACGGGGAAATTACACCTGAGGAACATGTAAAAGAATACAATAGGCTTTTAAAAGAGATGTCAGAGAAATACGATTCTCAGTGGCGTCCTCACGAGCATATTTAATATAAAACCATGGGAATACAAACATTTTTGATTGTTTGCCCGTTAGTATTTTTGGCGGGCTTTGTAGATGCGATCGCTGGCGGTGGCGGATTGATTTCTCTGCCGGCATATATGTTTGCCGGTGTGCCGGTACATAATGCGATTGCGACAAATAAATTATCTTCATGTACAGGAACTGTTGTCTCCACCTGGCGGCTCATAAAAAATAAAAGAGTTGACTGGTATTTTGTTCCGGGAACAGTAGTGTGTGCATTAGCAGGCTCTGTGATCGGAGCGAATCTTGCACTGATTATCAGCGATGAGATTTTAAAAACAGTATTGGTAGTTCTCCTGCCAATCGTTGCTTTCTGCGTTCTTCGAGATAAGAATCTTGAAGTGATAGTTCCTGAAGGAATGACAAGAAGAAAGCAGTATATCATTGCTGTAGCCTGTTCTCTTGGAATTGGAATATATGATGGATTTTACGGTCCGGGAACGGGAACCTTTTTATTACTTGCCTTTACGAAACTTGCTAAAATGGATTTAGAAAAATCTACAGGAAATGTAAAAGCAGTTAATTTAGCTTCTAATATATCTGCCCTTATCACATTTATACTTGCAGGAAAAATCCTGTGGACATTAGGGCTGGCCGCCTCATGTTTTAGCATTGCCGGACACTACACTGGTGCCGGAATGGTGATGCATAATGGGGTAAAGATTATCAAACCAATTATTTTGGTAGTATTGGTGTTGCTGCTGATAAAAGTTATATCGGGAATGTAGTTAAAAATAAATTTTGGTTTGCCGCAGGCAAAAAGATGCTCCCCAAGAGAGGTCTCTCTTGGGGAGTTGTCTTTGGCGTTTTTTTATTTTCTTTAGTATTTTTATTACAAGACATCTTTCTGTGTCTCCTGTCTTCTTCCACAAATCCCTTCAGGACTTCGTCTGTTCCGTCTGCCTCGCCAGCTTGGCAAATTAGAATTTCGTATTGATTTTTTCTTTCCCTTACTGTACTCTTATTACAAGAAATCAGGTTCAACCCCTTTGCCGAATGAACTGAAAATTGTAGATACTATCGTATTGAAAGGATGAAATATGAAGAAAATCTTACTCGAAAAACTGTTAGATAATTGTAAAGAACAGGAGTATCAAAAACAATATGAATATATTATAAACCTGCTGGAAGAAAAGAAGATTAAGCCAGTAAAGGCTTCAAGACTAAATGGAAAAAGCCCAGCTCTTTATCGGGAATACTGGTTGTTAGAGGAGACAAAAGATTATAGTAATTTTATTGAAGAATTAAGATATCAGATTATACCGGACATTTCTGTGGATTATTATCTGAGACATTTGGAAAGTTATGAGGCAGACCGGGAATGGGTATTGCAATTGAATAAATATTTGAAAGAAAGAAAAGAGACACTTCAGTTTAAAGTATCGGCGAATGAACGAAGTTTTGAAATCTGGGGAAGGGAAAAGTTCTTGTCTAAGGGGCAGGGAAGGCGGATTTTAAAACGATGCGGGCTGGAGATGTCTTTTTTTAATATCTATGAAACGACGGAGCCACTTGCTTATTATTCCCGCACAAGAAATGTGCCGCAAAATCTTCTGATATTAGAGAATAAGGATACATTCTTTAGTATGCGCCGCCGCCTTTTAGAGGGAAATGAGACGATACTCGGAATAAAGATAGATACATTAATCTATGGAGCGGGAAAGGGAATTTTCCGCAGTTTTGAGGACTTTGATTTGTGTGTGGAACCTTATATGAAAGCAGCGGGAAACCAGATTTATTATTTTGGGGATCTGGATTATGAGGGGATTGGGATTTATGAGAATTTGTCAGCAGATTTTGGTGAAAAGTGGAATATTGTTCCGTTTGAAGCCGGATATAGGAAAATGTTAAGTAAGGCAAAAGGTGTGGATAGTATTCCAGAAACAAAAGAAGGACAGAATAGGAATATAAAAGATATTTTCTTTTCTTATTTTTCTACGGAACAGGTAAAACGAATGAAAGAAATTTTGGAAAAAGGATACTATATTCCTCAGGAGATTTTGAATATTTCGGATTTTTAAATGGATTTTATACAGGAGAAGGAGAAAATGCAATATGAATTTTTAAAAAAATTTCCTCGAAGGATGAAAAATGTAGGCCTATATGCTGTCATTATACAGAACAGCAGTCAGAAGTTATCATGGAAACAGTATGGATTCACAAAGTTCGATGAACAGATAAACCTGCTATTTGAAGTGTTGCTTTACATTATGGAACAGTCACTAAAAGAGGAAAAATGTACGATGGATGATATAGCGACCTATATAGATACGATTAATGTGCAGTATCTAAGAAAGGATATTTCTTATGAACAATGTCATCAACTTGGGGATTTTATCGTGAATACAGTATTGTCTAATGAGGGGCGGCCGATGTATTTTGGGGGATATGATTTCGAAAAAAATGAATATGAAGAGATGCATATCAGTTATGTGGCTAACAAAATTGTCTATGTGGAGAATGAGGTCAGGCGAACTTCATATTATCTGACCGATGATGGTTATAATCTTCTTTTGTCTACATTGGAAATAGAAGATAATATGAAGTTTAATATTCATGAGATTATTTTCAGGCTTCATTTGGAAAAACAAAGTTATGACAAAGCGGTAAATGATATAAAAAACGTGTTTAACCTTATGAGAATACAGTTTCAGCGAGTGCAGGAAGCAATGCGCCAGATTCGCAGGAACGCATTGAGTTATTCCGTTGATGAGTACGAAGAAGTACTCGTTGGAAATCTGAATACAATTACGGATACAAAGAAAAAATTTCAGGAATATAAGACAGTTATTCAGGAGCGTGTAAAAGATTTAGAAGAGGAAAATATTAATATACGTAAGCTAAGTAAAAAGGAACAGCAGGATTTAAATAATCTCCGGGTGATTGAGGAGTATCTGACAAGAGTTCTTGATGAACATCAGAAAATCTTGAACAGTCATTTTGATTTAAAAATATTGTATACAGAGGAATTGGAACGCTTATCACAGGCAAGGCTGATACAGCGTTTTTCTATGAGAAGAGATTTATATGATAAAGTTTTAAAACAGGCAGATACATTGGAAAATATGGATATGTTTTTACGGCCTCTTTTTAATAGAAATCCTGAGAAAATTTATAATCTGAACAAAGCATTTTCTTACGAAAAATCAGTAAATGCCGGAATGGAGAAAGATACCGAGGAAGAAGTGGATTTTGACGAGGAAGCATTTCGCAGGGAAAAAGAAGAAAAGTTACAAAAGAAGCTTTTAGTTTATGAAAAGAGCCTCCAATATTTATTAGAAAAGGCATCGGTTACGGGAGAAGTTTCTTTAGGACAGTTAAAGGACAGATTGGACATTTATCCAGAAGAAAAAGAGATTTTTATACCAAATGTCGATGTATTTAAAGAGATTATGGTAGAATTGATCCGAAATCGAACGATAGATATCGCTACTCTGAAAAAAGAAAGAAGAGAATATATTCAGGAACAGCCAGATGGATTTCAGCTTAACGAAATGATTTTAAAATTAGTGGAAGAACAGCCGGAAAATAACGATATAACCAGCATTGAAGTAGAGCGGCTGGAAAATGAAGAAGCGATTACATTTTCAGAGATAAAAGATGAAGAAAATCGGAGGAAAACAATACGCTGTTCTAATGTATTAATACGGATTTTTAGGAAATAGTCAGGATTAAAAAGGCAATATCAGCAATTAATTCAAATACATAGATATGTGTTTTTGATAATTTATGCTGATTGAAAGGGATAACATTGATAGTTGATTTAAACGTATTAATCTATATTTTTGAAAATGAGGAGTACGAACAATGGCATATACAATGGAAGATATCAGAAAGAGTCAGGAGATATTTTATTATCTTTTGGAAAAACACGAGCTTCGGGAAGAAGATGAGCAAGCGCTGTACAAGGCATATACGGAGGAAGAAGATATTCAGAATATCGTGAAATCGCAAGCTGAGACCGCATCCTGTGATATTGAGCGTTATGGTAACACGATTTATCTGATTCCACAGGAGGAAAATAATTTTCTGGGGTATTCAAGAGTAGAACTTAAGAAAGAGTTGTGTAAATCAACAGCGACAAATAAAGACTATTATCTGGCACAGTTTGTTATTCTGACATTATTAACAGAATTTTTTGATGGTGATGGAAACAGCAGCAGAGCAAGAGAGTATATTCGTTCCGGTGAACTTATGAATATTTTGTCGGAGCGTCTGCGAGAGGGAGCCGCCTATGAGGAAGAGCATAACGAGGAAGAAATGGATACTGCGGGAATTTCATTTTCTGATATGTGCCATGCATATGAAGCGTTAAAGTCAGATGATAAAGGTTCTCATGCGAAAACGACAAAGGAAGGCTTTTTGTATAATATTCTTCTTTTCCTTCAAAAACAGGGACTTATTGAGTATATAGAGCGGGATGAAATGATAAAGACAACGAAGAAACTAGACAGCTTTATGGATTGGAATCTGTTAAATCAGAATAATTATCAGAGGGTAAAGAATATATTGGGGGTGATTGAAAATGAGCAAAATTAATGCGGTTCGGTTTATCAATCTTAACTATAACAATAATGCGATGAAAATCAATGATGAATGTATGCAGTTTAGCGGGAAAAGTACACTTCTTTCATTGAGAAATGGCGGCGGCAAGACGGTTCTCGTACAGATGATGACGGCTCCTTTTGTGCATAGAGGCAAGCAAAAAACAAAGGACAGACCGTTTGAGAGCTATTTTACAACAGCGAAGCCTTCTTTTATTTTGGTGGAGTGGCTGCTTGATGGTGGAGCGGGTTATGTTCTTACGGGATTAATGGTTCGGAAAAATCAGGAAATTAGTGAGGAAAAAACAGATGCGCTTGAAATGATGGCAATTATTAGTGAATATAAAGAGCCTTGTATGCAGGATATTCACCATTTGCCAGTAGTAGAGCAAAATGAAAAAACGATGAAGTTAAAAAGCTATAATTCCTGCAGAAAGCTTTTTGAGGACTATAAAAAAGATAAGAAGCTTTCCTTTTTTTGCTACGATATGAGCAGCCCGGCACAGTCAAGACAGTATTTTTATAAACTGATGGAGTATCAGATTAATTATAAAGAATGGGAGACGATTATAAGAAAGGTTAATGTCAAAGAATCAGGATTGTCAGAACTGTTCAGTGATTGTCGGACAGAAAAAGAACTGGTAGAGAAATGGTTTTTAGAGGCTGTTGAAAGTAAGTTAAATAAAGAGGAAAATAAAGTTAAAAATTTTCAGGAAATACTCGAAAAATATGCCGGAAAATATAAGAATATTAAGGAGCAGCTAAAGAGAAGGGATGCCATTCAGAAATTTAAGGAAGCCGCTGAAGAAATACAGATAAATGCGGAAGATTTTCTTGTAAAAGAGGGAGAAAAGATAGAGCAGGAAAAAGTAATCGCTGCTTTTATAGCACGATTAAATGTGTTGTATGAAGAAGCGGAAATAGAGCGGGAACGGCAAGAAGAGGGCAGAAAAAAATTGCAGGAAGAATTAGAATTCTTAAAATACGAACAATTATCCTGTGAATTTCATGAAAAAAACAGAGAAAAAAGAAATCATGCCAGCAATCGTGAGATGATAGATTTAGAGAAAGAATCGCTTCTTAGAAAACAACAAAAAATACAGAAGAAAGTTCATGTATTTCTCTGTGCAAAACAGCAGGAGATGGTCAATGAGGATAAACAGGAATGGGAAATTCGAAAGGAAAAAGCTGCAATCTCCCGTACAAAAGAGGAAAATTTAGAGCCGGAGAGAAACAGAATCGGCGGACAGTTAAGTGGATATTATGAATATCGCTTAAGTGATAATAAAGAAAAACAGGAGGCGATAAAAAAACAAAAGCTTCAGATAAGAAAAGACATTTCACAGCAGAAAGACATTTTAAATGAATATCGGGAAAAAACAAAGAAAATAACAGAGAGTAAAGGAAGTTTCCGGAGTCTGGTCAGGGGTTACGATAATATAGAAATAAAATATAATTCCAATTATAAAGAGAATCTTTCCAGAAATATATTGGGAGTATATGAAGCAGGAATGCTTGATATAAAACAGGAAATGTATGATAAAGAGCAGAAAAAGAGCATTCAGGAAAACAAGGAACAGAAAGAAAAATCCGAAAATACGACTGAGGAGATTCACAGAACGGAAAGAGCCATTGAAGAAAAAAGAGAAAAGTATTTTCAGAAAGATAGTGATATAAAGCAGGCAGAAAAAGAGAAAAAGGGATATGAACAGGAGCTTGAGGAAAGAAAAGACATTCTTAAATATCTTGAATTGCCGGAAGAAAAGCTTTTTGCCAGAGAAGAAATTCTCCATAAGGCCAAAATAAAAATGCAGGAGCTTAGTAGCAGGAGAAGAACGCTGGAAAAGAAAGAAGATGCATTACAAAAAGAGTATAAACTCTTAGTCAGTGGTCGGGTAATGGAACTTCCAGACAACTTGAAAGAAGAATTTGAAAAATTAGATGTTCCGGTTGTATATGGAATGGAGTGGCTGAAAAAGAATGGATTTACAGAGAAGAAAAATAAAGAAATTGTAAGCCAAAATCCATTTTTGCCATATGCACTTATTTTAACTCGTCAGGAACTAAAAAAGTTATCAGAAAGAAACGGAGAGACATATACTTCATTTCCGATATCCATTATAGAGAGGGAAAATCTTGAATCTATAAAGTTAGATAGAACACAATCTTTTGTAAAAATGCAGGATATTCATTTTTATATTTTGTTTAATGAAAATCTTCTGGATGAAGAAAAAATGGAGATTATGATAGAACAAAAGCAAAAAGATATTGCTGACATTCGGGAAACGATGCAAATCTGTAAAAATGAATATGAAGACTATTTCCATCGTTTTGATGTGATAAAAAGACAGGCAGCCAGACAACGCGCATTTAAAGAACTTAGAACGGCATATGCAGAGTATGAGGAAAATAATAAGAAGCTTCAGGAATATGAAAGAGAAGAAGAACGATTAGAAAATCGCCAACATCTTACAGAAGAAAAAATCAGCCAGCTTGAAGAAAATTATAGAGAACTTAGCGGACAGGAGAATAGTCTGTTCAGGGAGGAAGAGTCTATTCAGAATGCCTGTCAGAAGTTTGCAGCGTATAAGGAGATAAATAGAAATGTAAAAGCAGGTAAGCTTTTAGGTGTAGATTCTACGTTGAGGACAGATAATAATTCAGGTGTAAAAATCATTCCAAGTGAGGCGGAAGTTCTTAAATTAGAAGCAAGATATGAAGCGGTTACTGCAGACATTTCCCAGGAATTAAAAGAGTTAGAATTAGAAGAAGAAAAGGCCCTGACCCGCTACCACAAATCTTTCGGAGAATTACGGGAACTATGTCAAAAATATAATCTGAAAAACTCAGAATGGCAAAATATCATTTATGACAAAAGAGAGCAGCTTTACCAGGAGGCAGAGTTAGAAGATTACGATAAGAAAATAGAGCGAAAAGCAAATCTTCTAAATGAGGAAGATAAAAAAATAGGAATTTTAAACAGCCAGTTAGAAGGGATTTTAAAGCAGATAGTATCAGAATGTGGAAAAGGAAATCCTTTAGAAGAAGAAAAAATCAGCCAGAAAGATTTAGAAAGTGCAAAGAACCAGACGAAATATCAACTCAGCGAATTAGAGCGGAAAATAGCATTTTCTGAAAAAGCAATACAGAAATACAGAGAGAATCTCACAGCACTTTCTGAATATAATAATTTTTCCGCAGATGAAGAAATCCATTTTGAGCAGGACTTCAAAAAAATGAGTGAAAAGGAACTGCGTGATTTTAAGGGAATGTTGATCAGAGATTATAATGATATAATTAGATGTGTTCAGAAATGCAGAGAAACTCTTGCACAGACATTAAATAAAATCGCGAGACAGGAAGCATTTCAGGATGCAAGTTATAAAACGCCTCTTGAAAATATGCTTAAAGTCTGTGACGATGCAGCGAAAGTTTTACGTCAGTTAAACATCACCCTGGAATCCTATGATTCACTTATGAAGCAGTTAGAAGTAGATATTTCTCTGGTAGAAACAGAAAAGAAAAATGTAACGGAACTTCTGGAAGATTATGTCCAGAATATTCATAAAAACCTTGAAAAGATAGGACGTAATTCTACAATAAAAATACGGGAAAAATCAATAAAAATGCTAAAAGTCATTTTACCGGTATGGGAAGATAATGAAAAATTATATAGCCTCCGCTTAAGTGATTTTGTGGACGAAATCACAGAAGAAGGTATCCGTTTATTTGAAAATAACGAAAATGCCCAGGAATATATCGGAAGAAAAGTTACAAGCAAAAACTTATATGATACTGTGGTGGGAACTGGAAATGTTCAGATTCAGCTTTATAAAATTGAAGAACAGAGGGAACAGCAGATCAGTTGGAACCAGGTAGCAAAAAACTCAGGAGGAGAAGGTTTCCTGTCTGCATTTGTCATATTATCAAGTTTGCTTGACTATATGCGAAAAGATGATTCTGACATTTTCATGGACAAAAATGAAGGTAAAGTTTTATTGATGGACAATCCATTTGCCCAGACTAATGCAGAACATCTTTTAAAACCATTAATGAATCTTGCCGATAAAACAAATACACAGTTGATCTGCCTGACAGGGTTAGGCGGCGAATCCATTTATAATCGGTTTGACAATATTTATGTACTAAATCTTATTGAAGCACATCTTAGAAATGGAATCCAGTATCTTCGTCCGGAGCATAAAAAGGGAGAAGAAGTAAAAGTGGAAACGATACTTCCAACACATATAGAAGTGGAAGAAATGTTGTTTTAGTTCGCAGGGAGACGCCCCCCCCAAAGAGACGATAGCCTATATTTGTGACTCTATCCCTGCGGGTTGAATGTTCGCTTATAGGCTCACATTCAATCCTCGCTCTAAGGCCACAAATATAGGCTATCGTCTCTTTGGGGGAGCTGTCTTTGGCTGTAGAAGTAAAATCAGATTTCATGTTGGAGGGTTTGGAGGATTTATCAGCAGGTTGTAGATTTACGGGAAATGAGATATTAAAGATTGACATATAAATTATAATTACAGTATTGAAGTGATTTTTCACGATTCCTATTTCTCCTGTCCCCATCCCCAAATCTTTTCAACTGATTTGTAGGATTGGAATACACAGAAGCCGCAGCCCCTGTAATATGTAAAAATGCGCCTTAGAGCAAGTCCAAATTGCGGATGAGCAGTTTGGGCGCAGAGAAACGAAGCATTTTTACATATTACAGGGGCTGCGGCTTCGTCTGTGTATTCCTCCCTCCCCCTGCAAATCAGAAATCACTTGATTATGCATAGTAAATATGATAAATTCAAAAGTTAGAGACAGTTGTAAAAATAATAAGGAGATTGAAATATGGCAAATATAATTTCAGACGAAACAATCGAATATGTCGGTATTCTTGCCAAGCTTGAACTTTCCGATGAAGAGAAAGAACAGGCAAAGAAAGATATGGCAAATATGCTTGACTATATTGATACATTGAATGAACTTGATACCAGTGGAGTAGAGCCAATGAGTCACGTATTTCCTGTAAATAACGTATTCAGAGAAGACGTAGTGACCAATGGAGATGATAGAGAAGAGATTCTGGCAAATGCGCCGGAAGCAAAAGAAGGAGCTTTCGTAGTTCCTAAGACTTTTGATTAGGAGGAAAGACATGGGTTTGATGGATTATACAGCCGTTGAGCTGGGTAAGAAAATCAAAGCGGGCGAAGTATCTGTTTTAGAAGCTGCAAATGCGGCTATGGATGCGATTGACGCTTTAGAAGATAAATTTAACTGTTATGTAACGGTACAGGAAAGAGCAGCAGTGCAGGCAAAGGCAGAGGAACTTCAGAAGAAGATTGATGATGGAACTCTTACAGGCCCTCTTGCCGGTGTACCAGTTGCAGTCAAAGACAATATGTGTACAAAAGGGACTCGTACAACTTGTAGTTCTAAGATTCTTGAAAATTTTGAGCCAGCTTATACAGCAGAAGCAGTTTTGAATCTTGAGAAGGCTGGTGCCCTTATTATTGGTAAGACAAACATGGATGAGTTTGCGATGGGCAGTACAACAGAGACTTCTCATTATGGAGTGACAAAGAATCCGTGGAATGCAGAACATGTGCCAGGTGGTTCATCAGGCGGTTCTGCCGCTGCCGTTGCCGCAGGTGAATGTAGTTATGCGTTAGGTTCCGATACAGGTGGATCTATCCGTCAGCCAGCTTCTTACTGTGGTATTGTTGGAATGAAACCTACTTATGGTACTGTTTCCCGTTACGGTCTTATCGCTTACGGTTCTTCCCTTGACCAGATTGGACCAATGGCAAAAGATGTGACAGACTGTGCAACGATTCTTGAAACAATCGCTTCTCATGACCCTAAAGATTCTACTTCTGTAAAGAGAGAAGATTATGATTTTACTTCTGCCTTAACAGATGATGTAAAGGGAATGCGTATCGGTATTCCCAGAGACTACATGGGAGAAGGCCTTGACGAGGAAGTAAAGGCAGCCGTTCTTGATGCAGCAAAGAAGTTAGAGGAAAAAGGTGCTATCGTAGAGGAGTTTGATTTAAGCCTTGTTCAGTATGCGATTCCTGCGTACTATGTTATCGCTTCTGCAGAAGCGAGCTCCAACCTTGCCCGTTTTGACGGTGTAAAATACGGCTATCGTACAGAAAGTTACGAAGGACTTCACAATATGTATAAAAAGACTCGTTCTGAAGGATTTGGACCGGAAGTAAAGAGAAGAATTATGCTTGGTTCTTTCGTATTAAGTTCTGGTTACTACGATGCATACTATTTAAAGGCACTTCGTACAAAAGCATTGATCAAACAGGCATTTGATAAAGCATTTGCAAAATATGATGTCATTTTAGGACCGGCAGCTCCAACAACTGCCCCAAAGCTTGGTGAAAGTTTAAGTGACCCGATTAAAATGTATCTTGGAGACATTTATACCATTTCCGTAAACCTTGCAGGTCTTCCGGGAATCAGTGTTCCGGGAAGTCTCGACAGCAAAGGCCTTCCAATTGGTATCCAGTTCATCGGTGACTGCTTTAAAGAGAAAAATATCATTCGTGCAGCATATGCATTTGAACAGAGCCGTGAATTTACAAACTGGAGTCTGAGCGGAAAGGAGGAAAAATAGAATGAGTAAACAATATGAAACCGTCATTGGTCTCGAAGTTCATGTAGAACTTGCCACAAGAACAAAGATTTTCTGTGGATGCAGCACAGCTTTCGGCGGTGCGCCAAATACACATACATGTCCTGTATGTACCGGAATGCCAGGTTCTCTTCCTGTACTCAATAAGCAGGTTGTGGAATATGCGGCAGCAGTAGGTCTTGCAACAAACTGCACAATCACTCAGTACTGCAAGTTTGACCGTAAGAACTATTTCTATCCGGACAACCCACAGAACTACCAGATTTCCCAGCTCTATCTTCCAATCTGCCGCAACGGTCACGTAGAAATTGATGTAGATGGCAGAAAGAAAAATGTACGAATCCACGAGATTCATATGGAAGAAGATGCAGGAAAGTTAGTACATGACCCATCAACAGGTAACTCTTTAGTAGACTTTAACCGAAGCGGTGTACCTTTAATTGAAATCGTATCTGAACCAGATATGCGTTCCGCAGAAGAAGTTATCGCCTACCTTGAAAAGCTTCGTATGATCATCCAGTATCTTGGAGCATCTGACTGTAAGCTTCAGGAAGGTTCCATGCGAGCAGACGTCAACTTATCCGTTCGCGAAGTGGGAGCAGAAGAGTTTGGAACAAGAACAGAAATGAAGAACTTAAACTCCTTTAGCGCAATCGCAAGAGCAATCGAGGGCGAGATGGAACGTCAGATCGACTTAATTGAAGATGGCAAAAAAGTTGTACAGGAAACAAGAAGATGGGATGATGACAAAGAATATTCCTACCCAATGCGTTCCAAAGAAGACGCACAGGATTATCGCTATTTCCCAGAACCAGACCTTACTCCAATCGTAATCTCTGACGAGTGGTTAGACGAAATTCGCAGCCGTCAGCCAGAATTCCGTGATGAAAAACAGGCACGTTACAAAGAACAGTTCGGACTTCCTGAATATGACATCAATATCATTACAGAAGATAAGACACTTACTGATCTCTTTGAATCCTGTATCGAACTTGGTGCAGCAGCCAAAGAAGTATCCAACTGGATCATGGGAGACATTATGCGTCTCTTAAAAGAAAAAGAAATGGAAGCATCCGACATCCATTTCAGCCCTGCAAACCTTGTAAAAATGATTCAAATGATCGAATCTGGAGCAATCAACCGTAAAGTAGCTAAGAAAGTATTCGAAGCAATCTTTGACGAGGACGTAGATCCAGAAGTTTATGTAGAGGAAAACGGATTAAAGACCGTCAACGACGAAGGCGCATTACGAAAAGTAATTGAAGAAATCGTTGCTAACAATCCAAAGTCTGTAGAAGACTATAAAGCAGGTAAGAAGAAAGCTATGGGATTCTTCGTAGGCCAGACAATGAGAGCAATGAAAGGAAAAGCAGATCCAGCGATGGTTAATCAGATTCTCAAGGAGATGCTAGATTAATTCTGGCTTACTCAGGTGAACAGACGACCTCAGAAAAAGAAATAATCCATATTTGTGACTTTAGTCGCAAATATGGATTATTTCTCTTTCTGGAGTCAGGCTTTGGCTGCTGAAGAAAACTCAGAATTTAATTCCGAAAAGATTTGAGGATTCTTGAATCTGCTATTATTCCGGCAGCCAAAGACATCTCTCTTGGAGAGCGTTTCCTTTGCCTGCGGCAAATCAAAAATTAGAAAGGATTATTATGTGTGAAAAGAAAGTTCCTGTATTAAATTCTATGATTAAAAACCGAAATACACGTTTTTTGAAAAGTTATACACTGAATTATACGAATACCGAAGGCAACGAGAAACTCTACGAAATGGTAAGTAATTTCGATTATGAAAAACCAGAGGAGATTGGGCAGAATGCCTCTGGTGTTGTGATTGTTGGTTTCCGGGATGATGAGCTTTTGCTGTTGAGAGAATTCCGTATGGGTGTAAACCAGTTTATTTACAATATGCCAGCAGGACATTCTGAAGATGGTGAGTCAGTGGAGGAATGTGCCAGGCGGGAACTTAGAGAAGAAGCTGGATTGCACATTAAAAAAATCTGCAAAATACTTCCGCCAGCTTATGCAGCTCCCGATTTAAGTGATTCATCAGCATGGGTTGTTATAGCAGAAGTAGAAGGTGAATTCAATCCGCAGACGGAAGCGGACGAATATATTCAGCCATTATTTGCAGATAAAAAACAGCTTAAAGAATTACTGGAAAATGAAAAATTCTCAGCCAGAGCACAGTTAATAGCTTATTTTTTTACTATTTAATTCATTAAGAGACAGACGCCCGAGAAGAGATACGATATTCTATATTTGTGACTTTAGTCGCGGCGGTTTAAATGCTCGCTTTATGCGCTCGCAT
>OGRC01001701.1_pt1 | contig 13651 bp, 19 predicted proteins | sample 1553431 | NCBI WGS metagenome assembly OGRC01 (sample SAMEA2580064, study PRJEB22360) | human gut metagenome | biome: human gut; feature: human-associated habitat; material: faeces | place: Denmark | collected 2008/2010
GCGATCGCAATCGCTCATAAAACGAGTATGCCGGCGCTGTTTTCTTCTGATAAGACGATGGCTGTCTATTTGGCGGAACCTGTCGCGGATGTGTTGGCAGTGACTTTTACGGCGATTCTTTTTACCGTACGATTCAAAAAGGCACTGCGTTTGATGAGAAACGGAGAAGTGCAAACTGCATAGGAAATTAGGAAATGTATATTAAAAATAGAAAAGAGGAAGAAAAAATGGTATATCATATTGTAATGTGGAAATTTAAACCGGAAATAGAAGAAAGTAAAAAAGCAGGATTGAAAAAAGAAATGAAAGAAAAACTTACGGCGCTCGTCGGAAAAGTTCCGGGACTTTTGTCGCTTGAATTTGTTGAACAGCCGCTTGGATCAAGCACACATGATATGGCGCTTGTGAGCACATTGGAAAAGGCAGAGGATATTTCTGTTTATGCAAAACATCCGGCTCATGTGGCTGTAGCAGATACTTATGTAAGACCATTTGTGACAGAGAGAGCATGTCTTGATTATGAAGGATAGCATAGAATAGATTTTGATAAGAAATTCTTTGGAAGAGGAAAAAAGAATAGGACAGAAAGTGCCGCACATATACTTGCTATAAAAGGCGTATGTGTGGCATTTTTATATGGAAAAAGAACAGATAAAAAGGAAACTGGCATCGGCTGCAAGTATGCCGAAAGATGTTGTTATGGGAGCTTCCGTCGTTACTGTACTTGGTACGACAGAAGTGTGTATTGAGAACTACAGTGGGATTACGGAATATACAGATTCGATTGTACGTGTCAGGACAAAGCACGGACAGATACAACTGAAAGGCGAACATTTGGAAATTGAATTTTATACGAATGATGAGATGAAGATTACCGGGGGAATCACTTTGATCGAGTTTCAGGAGGGGAGGCATTCCTGATGATTGAAAAAGCAATTCGGTATTTGAAAGGTTATGTGAAACTTCAGATCAAAGGATATTCACCGGAACGATTTTTGAATATGTGTTCCTATCATCATATTTTGATATGGGGACTGGCGTATGGCGATCATTGCTATGAACTTTGCATGAGCATAGCCGATTTTAAAAAGATCCGCTCTTTTGCGAAGAAAACACATACGAAAGTCTGTGTAAAAGAGCGGCACGGTTTTCCTTTTTTTCTTTATAAAAACCGGAGCCGAAAACTGTTTTTTGCCGGGATTTTTCTTTGTCTTTTTTTATTGCAGATTTATTCTGTATTTATATGGGATATCCATTTTACGGGGAATGAAACGCGGACGGATGAAGCGTTATCCCTCTTTTTGAGAGAGAAAGGCGTTTTTGCGGGAATGTTGAAAAAGGAAGTGGATTGTCAGAAGATCGTAAAAGAAATTCGTACAGAATACGACGATATTGTGTGGGTTTCTGCATCGGTAGACGGGAGCAGACTGAAAATTCAGATTAAGGAGAACGAAGATTCTTTCGAGGAGAAAGAAAAGGAAGAAGGGAAAGCAGTTGATCTGATCGCATCTACAGACGGGGTTATCACAAAGATCGTAACGAGAACCGGCGTGCCTCAGGTACACATAGGTGATACTGTGAAAAAAGGTGATATCCTTGTCAGTGGACGGGTAGAAATCATCAATGACAGTATGGAAGTGATCGGATACAAATATTGTCATTCGGATGCGGATATTTTTGCGGATACGCAGATCGAGTATGAAGACGAAATAGCGGCAACATATCAGGAAAAGGTGTATGATAAAACGGAAAAACATCGTATTTTTGTGCAGATAAAAGGAAAACAGCTTTCTTTAGGGAGCATAAAGATGAAGTCGAAACGATATGAAATCGCATCAAAAAAATATGGCATGAAAGCAGGAGAAAATTTTTATCTTCCCATTTCTTATGGGATGGAAAGCGCCAGATCATATCACTTTCGTGAAAAAATATATACAAAGGAAGAGATGAGATCACTTTTGAGTAAAGATTTTAAGCAATTTTGCAAAGATTTACAGGAAAAAGGTATTCAAATAAGAGAAAATAGTGTTAAAATACATCTGTATGAAAAATCTGCCAAAGCAATGGGTACACTCTATTTGAATGAGAGGATTACAGAGGAGGCAGATACAGAAATAAAAACGATCGAAAGGAAAGAATCGGATGAGTCTGTCGGAACTGATGATTGATATACCTGCGGAGCACGAGGCGAATGTGTTTGGGCAGTTTGACGTTTACGCAAAAAAAATAGAACGGACATTTCGTGTCACTTTGATTGCACGGGATGGCAATATGAAAATTGTAGGAGAGAACGCAGCGGCGGAGAAGACTCGCCGGGTATTGACTCAGCTTTTGGAACTGTCACGGCGCGGTAATACGATTACGGAGCAGAATGTGGATTATGCGATCTCTCTTGTGTTTGAAGATCAGGAGGAAGGTATTGTAGAGATTGACAGAGATCTGATCTGTCATACGCTGCAGGGAAAGCCGATCAAGCCGAAAACACTTGGGCAGAAAAAGTACGTAGATGCTATTAGAGATGGGATGATTACGTTCGGACTTGGTCCGGCGGGAACAGGAAAGACGTATTTGGCAATGGCAATGGCGATTACGGCTTTCAAGCGAAATGACGTAAGCAGGATCATCTTGACTCGTCCGGCAATCGAGGCAGGGGAAAAACTCGGATTTCTTCCGGGAGATCTTCAAAGCAAGATCGATCCGTATTTACGGCCGTTATATGACGCTCTTTATCAGATTATGGGAGCGGAAAGTTTTTTGAAAAATTCGGAGAAAGGATTGATCGAAGTCGCTCCGCTGGCTTATATGCGAGGAAGGACTTTGGATAATGCGTTTATTATTCTTGATGAAGCGCAGAATACGACTCCGGCTCAAATGAAGATGTTTTTGACAAGAATCGGATTTGGATCAAAAGTTGTTGTTACGGGAGATTCTACGCAAAAAGACCTTCCGGCAGGAACGGTTTCTGGTTTGGATGTAGCAGTCAAAGTTGTGAAGGATTTGGAAGGTGTAAGCATCTGTAGTCTGACAAGCAAGGATGTTGTAAGACATCCGCTTGTACAAAAGATTGTCCGTGCATATGAAGAATATGAGAAAAAGAACAGTCCGAAAAATAAAAATGGCAGGAGGAAAAAAGCATGAGTCTGTTTATGGAAATAGAAACGGAAAGAGAACTGCCATTTGATGCGGAAGAAGTTGCAAAACTTGTAATCGGAACGGCGCTTGATTATGTCGGATGTCCGTACGAAACCGAGATTAATCTGCTCCTTACAACAGATGAGGAGATGAAAGAGATGAATCGGACGCACCGTCAGATCGACCGGACTACGGATGTACTGTCGTTTCCGATGATAGATTACGACACTCCGGGAGATTTTTCTCATTTGGAAGACAAGATGGATTTGTTTCATCCCGAGACAGGGGAACTGATGCTTGGCGATATTGTGATTTCAGTAGACAAAGTATTTACGCAGGCGGAAGAATACGGTCATTCTCCTCTTCGGGAATATGCATTTTTGATCGCGCATAGTATGCTTCATTTGTTTGGATATGACCATATGGAAGAAGAGGAAAGAATTGATATGGAGACGCGTCAAAGAAAGATTATGGAACTTGTAAACATAACAAGATAAATGCTTGCAGGATCAAAATCACTGGATAAAAGGAGAACAACTATGGAGGATACACAGGCAAATCGAAGAAAAAAAACAAGGGGAGAGGATTACATCGCGCAGGGGTCGATTTTAGCTGTAGCGGTTGTAATCACAAAGATTATCGGTGTTGTGTACCGGATCCCTTTGACGAATATATTAGGAGATGAGGGAAACGGGTTTTACGGATATGCCTATCAGGTTTATGCGATTGCACTTATGCTCTCATCATTAAGTCTTCCGACTGCGGTATCAAAGCTTGTATCGGTGAGAATGGCCGTGGGGCAGCGGCGCAATGCATTCCGGGTATTTTTATGTTCCTTACTGTTTGCAGTTTCTGTAGGTCTGATTATATCCCTTGCAATCTTTTTAGGTGCAGGGGCGATTTCAGAGCATATGATGAAGGCGCCTTTTAGCATTTATGCACTTAAAGTTCTTGCACCAGGACTTCTGATCGTTGCTGTCATGGCAGTCTTAAGAGGTTATTTTCAAGGATTAGGAACAATGGTTCCGACTGCAGTGTCGCAGATCATCGAACAGATCATTAATGCGGTTGTAAGTATTATAGGAGCAAGCGTTCTCTTCGGAATGGGAAGCCGCGCAGGCGAGAAGGCAGGAGAAAAGCTTTTGGGGCCGGCTTACGGCGCTGCGGGCGGTACGCTGGGAACAGTAGTCGGAGCGGCGGCAGGACTTTTGTTTCTGCTATTTGTTCTTTGGATCTTTAAAGGCGGGATACGCCGGCAGATCAAAAGAGATCACACAAAGGAAAAGGAAACCTACTCTCATATATTGAAAGTGCTTGTCATGACGGCGATTCCTGTGATCTTCAGTACGGCGATCTATAACATCAATCAGATATTAGACCTTACGATTTTCAATCATATTATGGATGCACAGGGATTTACAGAAAGTGAGTATATGGCGCTGCAAGGAATCTATACCGGAAAATACGATCCCCTTATCAATGTGCCGATGTCGATTCCGTATGCGCTGAGTACATCCATCGTTCCGGCGCTTACGACAGTCGTAATGGCGAGAAATAAAAGAAAGACGCATTATCAGATTGATCAGACGCTTCGGCTGACAACGATTATTACTCTTCCAAGCTGCGTGGGATTTCTTGTTCTGGCATCTCCACTCATGGTGCTTCTTTATAATGATGCAGGAAAAGTACCGGCACAGCTTTTGATGTTGGGATCTGTAGTGATCATTTTGTATGGATGGTCTACGATTACGAACGCAGTTTTACAGGGATTAAACTATTTATCCTCTCCGGCTAAGAATGCTGCCGCTGCTCTTGTTATTCATTTAGGGGCGCTTGTGTTGATGCTGACTGTATTTAAATGGAACGTATATGCCCTTGTGGGAAGCAATATTGTGTTTGCGGTGATTATGTGTGTTTTGAATCAGAGAAAAATCCGTCAAGTATGTGGATTTCGAATCAATCTTCGGAGAACTTTTGTAAAACCGTTGATCGCTTCTGCGATTATGGGCGCTGTCACATATGGGGTTCATTTTGGGCTGGATCGTTTGATTGGAGGAAGAGTAATTCCGACGGTTTTGGCAATTTTTGTGGCAGTCATCGTTTATGGAGTCCTTATTTTGAAATTAGGCGCTCTTTCTGAGAAAGATATTCAGGCGCTTCCGATGGGAACGCGGATCTTAGGCTGGTGTCAGACGTTGAGATTGATGCCGTCAAGGGAAGAATAGCACAAATAAAGTGAATAAAATCAAGAAAAAAGCTGATACTGTATAGAAAAGGGGTAGATGATATGAACTCAAAATACAGGATCGGCTTTTTGTGTGCCGGAGCAGTGTTTCTCCTGTTTATAACGCTTGCATATAAGATGTCTTATGAGTATTCTATGGACAGGCATATGGAAAAATTAAGTGAAAGAAAAGAAGAAACAGAAAAAACGGAAAGTATTGCAGCAGAAGGTGAAGCAGTAAAAGGAGAAGAAAAAAATGGATTCTATCTCCAGGAACTTCACGGATTTATCGTTGTGTATCTAGATGACCGAAAAACAATTTATGAATTTACGGAGATCCAAACATCAGATCTTCCGCAAGAAGTACGGCAGGAAATTGCGTCAGGAAAGCGGATTGAAACGGTGGAAGAGTTGTACGCTTTTTTGGAAAATTATTCAAGTTAGAACAGGCAGTTGGGGAAGTGATGGGCAGGGAAAACAGCAGAGGCACAATGACGGTGGACGGAATCGGAGAAATGGTGTATAATACAGAGCTGTAAAATAAGAGGTGTCATAGGAAAATTTAGAGTACGAAAGGAATTACAATGGATCAACAGAAGATAGAAAGGATCAATGAATTATACAGAAAATCAAAAGCAGAAGGATTGACTGAAGCAGAGAAAAAAGAACAGAAAATTTTGAGAACAGAATATATGGATTCTGTGAGACGGAATTTAAGAAGCCAGCTTAATAATATAGACATTGAAGAAAAAGACGGACGGGTGATTAATCTCGGAGAAAAATATGGGAACAAAACAGGACATTAGGAAATCTATGAGGAGACTCCGGGCTGAGATGTCTGAATCAGAAAGAGCAGAGGCGGGACGCGTCATCGCGGCGCGCCTTTTTTCCTCGTCAATATATAGAGACGCCCGTATTGTGTGCTGTTATGTTTCTTTTGGGGAAGAAGTTCCGACGAAAGAGATATTGGAGGAATCTCTTCGGAGAGGAAAGCATGTCGCTGTTCCGCGGGTGACGGGGAAGAGGAATATGGAGTTTGCTCTGATCCGAAGTATGTCGGATTTGGCGCCCGGGTGTTATAACATACCGGAACCTGGGGCATGGTGTCCGAAAGTTTCAAAAGGGGAACAAGAGATGCTTATGATTGTACCAGGGATTGCTTTTGACCGATACGGCGGCAGGATCGGATACGGCGGGGGTTATTATGATTCCTATTTGGAAGATGCAGACTGCGTAAAAGCAGCGATTGCATTTGATCTTCAATGTGTGGAAAAGATCGAGTCGGACGTACATGATGTACGGGTGGATTATATTATTACGGAAAAGGAGATGATCACATGTCATCAAGACTGCCGAAAGATCCGGTGATGCTTTTAAGCGTTGTAAATACAAAATTAAGAGATTATTATTCGACGCTGGATGCATTATGTGAGGATATGGAGATTGACAAAAAGGAATTGATCGAAAAATTAGAGTTGATCGATTATACATATGATGTGGGCAGAAACCAGTTTGTGTGATGGATAAGAGGAAGAATATGGAGAAGAAAACATTGATAACGGCAGAGGCAGAGATGCAAATTCCGGTGACAGAACCGGAAAGACAATATTATTTTATAGAAAAGGCGAAAGAAAATCTGGCAAAGCTTATGGAGCAGGAGAAACGAAGCTTTACATTCTGTGTCACAACATTTGGCTGTCAGATGAATGCGCGGGATTCGGAAAAACTGGTCGGCATATTGGAACAGATCGGGTATGTCGAAGAACCGGATGAGGAAAAGGCAGATTTTGTCATTTATAATACGTGTACTGTTCGGGAGAACGCAAATCAGAGAGTTTACGGACGTTTAGGGCAGCTGGGCAGGATTAAGAAAAAGAATCCGCATATGATGATCGCACTTTGCGGCTGTATGATGCAGGAACCGGAAGTTGTGGAAAAGCTGAAGAAAAGTTATCGTTTTGTAGATTTGATTTTCGGGACTCATAATATTTATAAATTTGCGGAACTGATCGTTTCCAGAATGAATTCTGGGAAGATGGTGATCGATATATGGAAAGATACGGATAAGATCGTGGAAGATTTGCCGAGCGAGAGAAAATATCCCTTCAAATCAGGGGTTAATATTATGTTTGGATGCAATAATTTTTGCAGTTATTGTATCGTTCCTTATGTAAGAGGGCGTGAAAGAAGCCGTGATCCGAAAGCGATTATAAGAGAAATTGAGCGACTGGCAGAAGACGGGGTCGTAGAAGTAATGCTTTTGGGACAGAATGTAAATTCTTACGGAAAAACGTTGGAACATCCGATGTCGTTTGCGCAGCTTCTTCAGGAGATTGAGAAGATTGATAAAATCGAACGGATCCGTTTCATGACGTCTCATCCAAAAGATCTTTCTGATGAATTGATTGAAGTGATGGCGCAGTCGAAGAAAATCTGCCGCCATCTGCATCTGCCTGTGCAGTCAGGAAGTACCCGGATTTTAGAGAAGATGAACAGACGGTATACAAAAGAACATTATCTTGGACTTGTGGAAAAAATAAGAACGGCAATACCGGATATTTCTTTGACGACTGATATTATTGTTGGTTTTCCGGGAGAGACAGAAGAAGATTTTCAGGAGACACTGGACGTAGTGCGTAAGGTCGAGTATGACAGCGCTTTTACGTTTATTTATTCGAAGCGTACCGGGACACCGGCGGCTGTAATGGAAGGTCAGATTCCTGATGAAGTTGTGAAAGACCGTTTTGGACGCCTTCTTGAAGAAGTACAGACAATTTCGGCACGTATGTGTGCGAAGCATGAAGGCACGGTTCAAAGAGTGCTTGTGGAGTCTCACAACGAACACGATGAACGATTAATGACTGGAAGACTGAGCAATAATCTGCTTGTGCATTTTCCGGGGGATGAGTCGATGATCGGTAAGTTTGCAGATGTCAGACTTGATGAGTGTAAAGGATTTTACTATATCGGAAAAATTGTAGAAAAATAAGAAAACAGGAAAGTTACATAAGAAAAGGACAACAATTCGTGTGCATATACGATCTGTTGTCCTTTTTTTTTCATGGCGACGAGTCAAAGTCCGGGCTTGCCGAGATCTTGGCGAGCGCTTACAATCCCGGAATGTGCCTTTTGGAACTTCCGGTGATTCATATGACAGGCTTTTTCGGGTTCCCGGATTTTTTTGGTTCATATTTTCGGGAGAAGCACATATATTGTGTAAAGAGGTGGACAAGATGGAAAAAAGAGAGAATAGAAGATCACAGGTGTCAGACGTCTTGGCAAGAAGCGTTCGGGCAATCGTGCAAACACATATAACGGAAGAAAATGCGCTTCAGGAAATAAGAATGAGGATTGGACAGCCGCTTAGTATTATGAGCGGCGGGGAAGAGAAGATCCTGCCTTCGGCAGAAAAAGCGCACATTGTTACGAAAGAGGAAATAAAAGAAACGATAGAATATATGAGCAAATATTCTTTATATGCCTATGAAAATGAATTGCGGCAGGGTTTTTTGACATTGGAGGGAGGCCATAGAGTGGGAGTTGCCGGAAAAGTAATTATTGATCGTGGAAAAGTGAAAAATATACAATACATATCATCGCTTAATATAAGAGTTGCCCATGAGGTCATCGGATGCGCTGACGAACTCATTCCATATATTACGAAAAATAAAATGGTATGCCACACATTGATCATATCGCCTCCATGCTGCGGTAAAACAACGCTTCTGCGGGATTTGATCCGCCAGATATCAGATGGAAACGAATATGTAAAAGGCTGTTCGGTTGGTGTGGTTGACGAACGTTCGGAAATAGGAGGCTGTTATATGGGAATCGCGCAGAACAGACTCGGCATGAGGACGGATATTTTGGACTGCTGTCCGAAGGCGGATGGGATGATTATGTTGATAAGATCTATGTCTCCGCAAGTCGTGGCAGTTGACGAGATCGGAACGGCAGAAGATATTCATGCGATCGAGTATGCGATGCAGTGCGGCTGTAAACTGATTGCCAGCGTACATGGATTGGATATGGAAGAAGCTTCAAGAAAACCGGTGCTTGGAGAATTGATACGGAGAAAAATGTTTGAAAGATATATTGTGCTTGGAAATGACGGTCATCCGGGACAGGTGCGGGGAATTTATGATGAGCGGGGGAGTGTTTTGTGCAGAAAGTAATGGGCGGGATCCTGATTTTATCGGCAACTGCGGGAGCCGGATATGTATACGGGAACGAAGTGAAGAGATATTTGCAGAATATGATTTATCTGCGTTATGTATTTGGCTTGATCAGAGGGGAGATTTCGTATACTTATGCGCCTCTTCCTGAAGTTTTTCTTAGTGTATCTTCCCGAATAAAAGAGCCATACAGAAGATGGCTGAAAAAGACAGCAGAAGAAATGGAATCCCGTGATGCGGCAGGTTTTGCCAGAGTATGGAACAGATGTACGGACAAGTATCTGGAAACGCTTGGTTTGAAAGATGAACATAAGATTCTGGTGAAAGAACCGGGAACGTTTCTCGGAATCTTTGAAAAAGAACTTTCTGATCGGGCAATGGTGATGTATCTGAACAAAATGGACTTGGAAATCGAGAAGCTGAGAGCGGATCTGGCATCGAAGGTGAAGGTTGGAAGGTGTCTTGGCGTTATGACAGGTTTGTTTTTTATCGTAATCTTGATTTGATCCGGCACAGGCAGGAGGAACTATGGATATTAGTCTTATTTTTAAAATTGCGGCAGTGGGAATACTTGTCTCTATTTTAAGTCAGGTATTAAAACACAGCGGAAGAGAGGAACAGGCGTTTCTTGCCAGTCTGGCCGGACTGATTCTTGTGTTGTCGTGGGTACTTCCTTATATTTATGATCTCTTTCGGACTGTCAGGCAGCTGTTTTCTTTATGATGCGCGGTGCAAAAAAAGAATCTGAAAAAATAAGAGAGGAAAAGAAAGGGTGCGAAGCAGGTGAGCGTGATACAGGCAGGAATGATAGGGGTCATCGGGGTAATGCTGGCAGTGCAGTTAAAAGGAAATAAGTCAGAATATGGGGTGTATGTAAGCGTGGCGGTGAGTGTGATCTTATTTGTGCTCATTTCAGAAAGGCTTGGTATTTTTGTTCGTACGGTCAAAGATCTTGTGTCATATTCCAAAATAGAGACAAGTTATTTTTCTGTGATCTTGAAAATGCTTGGGATTACTTATATTGCAGAATTTGCGTCAGGAATTTGTAAAGATGCAGGATATCAGACAATAGCAGGACAGATTGAAACGTTTGGGAAACTGACAATACTGGCGCTTGGGATGCCGATCCTTACGGCGCTGCTTGGAACGATCAGGGAGTTTCTTTCATGAGAGGGAGAAAAGCGAGATTTCTTTTCACGTTGCTTTTGACATTGCTTGTGTTTGGGTTCGGCACGAGGATCGTTAATGCGGACGAGTGGGAAAAAGAGGTTGGAGAAGAATCTGTATTTGAAACAAAAGAAAAAAGTACAGAAGGAATCGGTGCGGAGCTTTTAGAAGAATTTGATTTCAAAGAAGTTGAGAAAAGCGTATCGGCGTTATTTCCGAAAGAAAAAATCTCTTTTGAAGAAGTTGTATCTTCATTTATATCCGGAAACTCTGGCGAAATATTGGAGACAGTCGCAGGATATTTAAAGGATGAGATTGCTTATGAGTTTTTATACAGTAAAAAAATATTGATTTATGTAATCTTGATCGCTGTTCTGGCGGCTGTTTTCAGTAATTTCGCAGGAGCGTTTCAAAGCAGACAGATTTCGGAGATGAGTTTTTATGTGATTTATATGCTTCTGATCACTCTTTGTCTGATGTCTTTTCAAACGGCAGTTCATGGGATCGGAGAAAAAGTGGAGTCTCTTACTGCATTTATGCGGGTGCTTTGTCCGGGGTATTTTCTGGCTGTTGCTTTTGCATCGGGAAGTGTAACTTCGCTGTTTTTTTATAATATGATACTTTTTCTGATTTATATTGTAGAGCTTGTGATCGTGCGGTTTCTGTTTCCGGTTATCCATATTTATATTATGGTCCAGGTACTCGGAAATCTGACGGAAGAAGATCTGTTTTCTGAGTTTGCGGATTTGTTGAAAAAGATTGTTACATGGATCCTTCGGACAATGGCGGCATGTGTTGTTGGCGTGAATGTTGTACAGGGGCTGCTGGCTCCGGCTGTGGATCTGGTGAAAAGAAGTGCTCTTACGAGGACTGCGGAGGCGATTCCGTGGGTCGGAAATGTGATGGGCGGAGCGGCGGAAGTGACGTTGGGAGCGATTGTCTTGATTAAGAATGGAATCGGAATGGGAGGAGCATTTATTGCAGTTCTGATTTGCGCTGTCCCGCTTTTACAAATGCTTCTGTGCGCTCTGCTTTATAAGATGGCGGCGGCAGCGGTGCAGCCTGTATCAGATAAAAGGATTACGGCATGCATTCGTGGAATGAGCGAAGGATATGAGATGATTGTTTCTGTTATTTTTACAGTTGGATTTTTGTTTTTACTTACGATCGCTGTTGTAGCAGGAGCAACAACATAAAAGACGAAAAAGAAATCTGGCGTAAGTTTTCGAAAAAGGAGAATGGAAATGTTTGATCAAGTGTACGGGTGGCTTCAGAACATTGCGGCATATCTTGTTGTAGTAACTGCAGTGATGCATGCGATTCCGGGAAAAGATTATGAAAAGTATATTCGCTTCTTTTCGGGACTTGTGCTGATCGTGCTTCTTTTCATGCCTGTTTTAAGTGTGTTTGGCATGAAAGAAACATTCGGAACAATCTATAACGATCAGATTGAAAAAAAAGAGAGGGAAATGTTGGAAGAGGCAGGAAGATCTTATGAGGAAATGCTTGAAAATTATATAAGTTATGAAGAAGATGAGAAAACGGAAGCTGTCAATAATCTCAGAACAGACAGAGAAACAGAAAGTGCGGACAGGAGGTGACGAAGATGGATCTGAAAAAAGCGGGAGACTATATAAAAGCATTAAAAAATGGAGAGAAGCTTCCGAAGAAAAATACGTTTCTCATCCTTTTCCTGCTTGGGGCGCTTCTATTTGTGATTGTTCTCCCAACCGGCGGATCTTCGTCATGGAAAAGCGGAAAAACAGAAGAAAATACCGGAGAGCCTGAAGGGAAAGAAACATGGCAGACAGGGGAGTATGAAACTTATTTGGAAGAAAAAACAGCGCGTGTTTTATCACAGGTGAAAGGAGCAGGAAAGGTCACTGTTATGGTTACTTTGAAGTCAAATGGTCAGAGGCTGATTGAAAAAGATCAAACAGGGAGTACGCAGACAATAGAAGAGACAGGGGAAGAACAGGGGAAGAGAACGGAATCAGAAACAACTTCCGAGAAGATCAGTATATATGAACAAACAGCGGACGGGGCATCTGTCCCGTATGTAAGCAAGGAACTGAGGCCGGAGATCGGTGGAGTGATCGTAATCGCAGACGGAGGGGGTGATGCGGTTGTAGCAAGGAATCTTACAGAAGCGGTACAGGCATTATTCGGCGTAGAGGCGCATAAGATAAAAATAATGAAACGGGACTGATACATAAAAAAAGGAGGCTTGTAAAGTGAAGAAAGTGTTTAAGAAAAATCAGGTTATCATTGCTGCGCTGGCAGTGATGATCGCAGTGGCGGGATATTTGAACTATTCCGGGAAAATATTCCCTGAGAAGGACGGAGGGGCAGAAGAGGCAAATGCAGATCTTGCCAATCAGGAGCTTCTCGATATTTCGGAAGAAGATGTGGAGACGGTAGGAGATGAGATTGCAAGCAATGATTCGGAAGTAGAAGGCACGCCGGGGGAAGCAGTGCTTACAAACGGTGCTGCAGAGACGACGGTTGCGCAGGCAAAAGTAACAAGGGAGCAGGTGCGGGCGCAAAATAAAGAAACATTGCAGGCAATCATAGACAATACGAATTTGAGTGAAGCAGAGAAACAAGAAGCGGTATCCCAGCTTGTACAGATGACAGAGATTGCAGAACAGGAAGCTGCCATAGAGACAATGATGGCGTCGAAGGGATTTTCGGAGGCAGTGGTGAGTATTGATGAAAATTCAGCAGATATTGTTGTCAAAGCAGAGGAATTAACAGATGCAAATCGAGCGCAGATTGAGGATATCGTGACAAGAAAGACAGAGATTGCCCCAGAAAATATCGTGATTACTCCAATCCATGAATAGGAGGAGGTATACGCGGCGGTAGAGAGGTGGTTCAGTCATTCTGATATAAGATCTTAGAGTATAATTATCATTGGCAAAAATAAAGGGAAGAGATCGAAACCTCTTCC
>OGRC01001703.1_pt1 | contig 13642 bp, 5 predicted proteins | sample 1553431 | NCBI WGS metagenome assembly OGRC01 (sample SAMEA2580064, study PRJEB22360) | human gut metagenome | biome: human gut; feature: human-associated habitat; material: faeces | place: Denmark | collected 2008/2010
AAACAATGCCACACTTGATGTAAAGGATACCAGCTATATGATTGCAGAGGGCGATATAGAGGTGGGAGACTTTGCCGGAAAAGATACTGGTACAATAAAAAAGAATATGGCGGGGGTACACAATAACAGTACACTTTCTGTTGATTCACAGTGCCAGCTGTGGACAAGCAACATAAATGTAAATGGTGCAACAGTCAATTTAGATGGCATGACATATGTGGCAGATGACATGACCTTAAAGGGTACAGGCTCAAAGGTTACACTTGGCAAGAATAATAAGAATAACAATGCGAAGTACGTCGGCTTTGGCAACGGAGGTGCTGACAAGGAAAATCCTGTCGCAGGCGATAGCTCTGCTATTATCATAAACGGCAGGGAGGCATCTCTTGATATGTCAAATATCAGGGAGCTTATGTTAGCAGGAATCGCATATATCAATACCCAGGCTATTGTAAACTCAAGTAGTGGGGGTACACAAAACAGCAATGTGGGCATGGGTGAGTCAATCTCTGTAAAGGGTGACCAGATAGCATACCTTGTGCCGCCTGAGTGCATAGGCACAAGTGGAGATGGTGCGGATGCCAAATCGCTTTACAACAAGAATCCACTTTCCTATAAGGAGTACAAGGATATCACGGCAACCGGACAGGATCAGACAAAGTATACTGAAGTTAATGCTAATGTGGTCAGCACAAAGACAGGTAAGTCTCTCTCGGCATATCTGCCGGAGAAAAAGACAATCGACAACTGTATAAAGAAGGTCTTTGTTCCTTCTACTGATAATAGTGATGATGGACTTGTATACTATTATGTAAATCTGCCAACGAACAAGGCAGCTGAGTATTACAGAGACTATTTTGGCGCAGACAGTGACAAGCTCAATAGATACACTAAGTTCTATACTGACAGCATAAAGGTAAATGAGGCAGCAAGCATCTATACTGCCGGTAATTACAGCATCTACGATGGCAGCAATTTAAGCCTTTTGAAGGGCATAGCTGATGGTGTGGACATGGATGCACAGTCAGATGCCTTACAGCACACGTATACTGCACTAAACTCAAAGCTTTTGACAAATTATGCAGATTTACCGACAAATGCAGCAAGTGTTTCGCTTTTTACAAATATAGTTAACAATACCAATTTGCTGAAAATAGTGCCAAATTCCGGTAATAAACATATATTTGAGACTGAGTATCAGGGAAAAAAATACCAGGCAATTGTCAAAAACGGTAACTACACCTATGATGCAAATGACAAATCACACAATGTGGATATAATTGTTGCTACGGGAGATGTGACACTGAATGCTGACTTTACAGGTACCATAGTTGCAAAGGGCAGGATAATTGTAAACAAAGACCAGTGCGAGATTGATAATGGTACTCAGGAGGTATTTAAGGCATTGCTTCTTGAAAAGGTAAGTGATGCAGACGATGCACTGCACCTGTATGATGTGTTCATGGACGGTGCCAACTATCTGGGTAATGTTTCTTCTTTTTCAAATAAGAAAGAGGCAGATACAAAAATAGATTATGCTACGCTCATTACATACCAGAACTGGACCAAGGAGTAGAAAACAAGCGGCTTCTAAGGCGCAAAACAGCTGCGAAATATTTATATTTGACAAATTTTGACGATATATACAAGGGAGGAATCCAATATGTCTGTAAAAGAAAAAAAGAATAATGGTGGTTTCTCTCTGGTAGAGCTTATAGTAGTGATAGCGATATCTGTTGTACTCATAGGTGCGGCAACCATATCCATTCGCTCGGTCATGGGTGTTGAGGTGAAGCAGTGTGCCAGAAATATTGAATCGATAATTAATAAAACAAGAGTCACCACGATGGGAAAGGACAGCGCAGTTCTTGAAATATACAAGGATGCATCAGATGGTGCCTACTATTATAAGACGACTATAAATGGTACAGTATCTGCTCCAAGCAAAATCGGAAAGAGCAGGATTGATGTATATTATTCCATGAAGGATGATTATAGTGATAAGACACAATTGAACGGCTCAGACAGTATAGTGCTTCAGTTTGACAGAAGCTCAGGTGCACAAAAGCCTGATGCCAATGGTAAGTGCTGCAGCCGTATCTGGATTCAAAAAAACAGCACCGAGAAGGTTATCACGATATACAAGGAGACCGGCAAGGTGGTATGTGAGTAATTTATATAGTTTAATGATGAATATTTTATTTTGACGCAAGGCTGTTATAAGGTTGTATGATGAAATCGGAGAGGAAGATGAACCATGAAACTTTTAAGGCGCATGAACAAATCAAATAATAGGAAAAACAGTGGCTTTACACTTGTTGAGCTTGTCATTGTCATGGCGATAATGGGAATACTGGGTCTGGCTGTTGCAGGCTTTATCGGTACGAGCACGAAGCAGTATAAGTATGCTTCAAAGGATGTAGATTTACAGTATGAGGCACAGCTTACGATGAATCAGATAGGAGACCTGATAATTGATGCGCAAAAGGGGGTTAAGTATGAGCCTGCTACAGTGGCAGCGCCGGTGGAGGTGGCATCAGCAGACCCTGAGGCTGGTTATATTGCAACTGCATCAGCGGAAGAAGAGTCATCCGAAGAAGCATCATCTGAGGAAACATCATCCGACAGCAAGCTGATTATCTACAACAAGGATTGTACATACAATATCATATACAGACCGTCAGAGCACAAAATTTATCTGCGAAAGGATACACTTGATCCTGCAACAGGTGCGGTGAAGGCAGATGGTCAGGGCAAGGAATCTCTTATGGCAGAAAATGTCACAGGATTTACCACTGATTTAAGCGAGGCAGAAAGCAAGAACTCTGTCGGAATTGTCGTGGACTTTAAGGCAGGAGACAAGAAGTATACATCAAAGCAGAACTTCACTATGCGCAATAAGGTGCCGACAGGAGCAGATGTGGAGTATGTGGCACCGGCAGAGCCTGAAGGAATAAGGATATATTACAAAGGCAAGGATGTAACCAACGGAACAGTATACTATGAGATGAAGAAAACGAATAATAATTTAAAGTTTACTGATAAGATACTTGGTGGAAAGTATGATTCAAAAAATGTAACGTGGAATCATTCAGGAACAAAAAATGGTGGAAACTTTAATGCTAATGGTGATGTATATAATGTAGAACTTATGGATAATGAAACTACAGATCAATTTGTTATCACAGTAACATCCAAAGACGATACGTCATTGACGGCAAAGGTAACTGTAAACGTAGCACATCCAATCAATATTCTGCATTGTGATGCAGATAAGCATTTCAATTTAGGACAGACGCATCAATTGTTTATTGATGAAGGGGAGTTGAAAAATTCTTCATTAAATGGCAAATATCAGATTAAGGATTTTGTATGGCATATGGAGGTAGAAAGTGTCAGCTCAACAGGTGCAACCGAGCACAAGGGAGATATATCCTTTAGAATGGGCGATGATGGCAAGCTGATTTATGGCCCGGAGGGCAATGGTGAGCCTGATGGAATATTTAAGTTTAGTTCAAATGAGATTGCAGGAGAAACAGGAGCACAAGGTAAGCTAGATGATCCTAAATATAAGAACTATCTTAATTATTATATTTTAGGTTATAATAAAGAAATGCATATCACTCTCGGAAATGATTTTCTTACCGGAGAGAAATTAAATATCAGCGTCTGGCTTGGACTTGAGGATATGCCGGAGTTTAAGTCAAATACAATTACGTTTTACACATATCGTGAAACAGAGTAGTTTTTTACAAAAGGAGCAATCGCAATGAGCAAATTAAGAAAAAAAATAGTGGTTCCAATATCACTCACACTTACAGGATGTCTCGTTGTGGCAGCTTTTGTGCTGAATGACAGCCTAACAAAGGTCGATGCAAATGTAGCATTCAATGGAATATCTGATATAGTCAGCTCACATGGCAAGGACAAGCCCTTCAATATAGTGGAGGTGGTGCCTGACAAGAAAATGGCATCCATCGGTTATCTGATTGACGGTCAGGAGCCTGACGATTGGTTTGGAACACTGGCACAGATGTCTGACAAAGAGGGTGCCGGTGTACAAAAAAGGGCTGACTATATGTCAGGTCTGAAAACAAAGCTTGCACCTATTACTACCGAGAAAAAGGATAACACAAAGCCCCTTTACTATGAGCCGTATGAGGAAAGCTATGTCAATCAGGGAAATGACTGGAGTGAGCTTGCCCTTGTAGATATGGATAAAATAAATCAGGGCACCGAAGGCTACAAGATGACAAAGCAGGAGAAGGGTGACTACAAGTTCAACACTGATTACCAGCTTGCTGTAAATGAAGAGGGACTGCCTACAGGTCATTACAGACAAAATGTTGACCATTATGTTTTCATGCAGGGAGAGGATGAGACAGAAGATGGCTCTGAATCTGTGGATACAGGAAAAAGAGGCTACTACAGTGTTGCATTTACTGCAGTCAAATTGCCGGATGGCATGACAAATACCAAGTATCTGGTAGAGACTGATAATTCACAGAAAGCTGATGGAAATACAGACAGCGGTACAGATGGTAACATCGATAGCAGCACAGACAATACGACAGATACAGGCACAGCAGATGACACATCAGACAAGCATGTGGTTTATTCTATAAAGAGCGCATATGCCATTGGTTCTGCTGAGGGCATGCAAAACATAGCAAAATATGACCCAAAGGCATATATTTACAGAAAAGACAATTCAGATATCACATCACCATATGAATTTGTTGCAAGAGCTGACCGGATGGCAAGTCTGCCTGATGGCAGTAAGCCGGATTATGAGAAGTATACATACTGCACGGTTGAGATGGAGTATGTGCCTGCAGATAAAATCACTGATGACGAGACCTACTACGAGGTGGACACTAAGGTACCTATTGAGTTTAATTACGATGAGACCGGTGAGTATGGAGCAGTGCTTGACTCACAGAATCCATACGAGAAGATAGATGATGGCACACCGGACAATCAGCCGGCAGGTAAGACCGGCGCAGATGATATTTCAGATGATGCTTCAATAGCTGATTCTGCTACAGAGAATAATGATGGTAACACAGGCAGGGTAATCCTCACTGATACAGACGGATATTTTGATATAGTTAAGGACAGCCAGACATACACCTATGTGGGTGAGGGAAATGGTGATTATATCATGGTGGCTGATAAAAACGGCTCGCTTGATTATCCTGTAAATACCACACACATATATTATAAGGGTGGTTTCAAGAACAATAACTGGTTCAGAACAGGTGTGTTCAATCAGGAGGGCAAGACAGGCGATGATGATAAGACTGCCAATATGACCTTCAAGGTAAAAACGGTCACACCCAAGGAGCTTGAGCAGATAGATGTATCAACAATTGATTTACTCTATCTTTCCGGCTCAAAGTCCGTCCTTTCAAATGATTTAGGAAACGATGCTGCAACATATAATACTGATAATGACATTTCATGGGACAAGGTAAAGCAGATAGTCCAGCGCGTGCACCAGAGTGGTATCATGATGCCTGTTATAGTGGATAATGGTATTGTGTGTCCAAGTACAAAGGATGATAGCAACATTAAATATGATAGCAACATTAAAAAGCTTGCAGGCCTTTTGAGCTGTAACAATTTCAGCTCCTTGAATTTTACCAAGGACTCAGCTGATAATTTTATTAGCTGGAAAGATAACAATGTCATAACGTATTACCAAGTTGACAGTTCAACTCATACACATGGCTATGTAATTGGCAACGAATATGTCATTCCACGAAACTATAATCCTGATAAGGATGTACCATTTGTTTTAAGAGATGATTTTGCTTCTGCGTTTATTGAAGATAAAGATGAAACTAAATTTGTCGAAGCAGCTAAAAATGAGAATTTTGACGAGATAGCAGAGTACATCAACTCAGAGAATACAAGCAGGAAAAAAGAAAATGATACTCTTGGAAAGGACGAGTATGCGTATTATGACAAGAAGATTTCAAAGGCGATAGTTTTAAGCTATATCATATCGTATGCTGATAAGAGAGACATTATAAATCCGACAGATAGTCTGAACATACTGGATATAGAGCCCGGAACTGTAAAAAATGAGTCTGACGCTTTAAATTATGATAAGCTAAAAAATTGGCTTAGATCAAGATGCCCGGAGAAAAAAAAGGTTACGATAACAAGGGTTACGAGTGCAGAATTTATTGGAAGAATAGAGGACCTTAATAACTATGACATGATATATATGGGACTGTTAGCCGATAATCTGAATTATAGAGATGGTCATACAGTATATAATGATTGGAACATGGATGGGCTTAAATATTCAAATGTTGGTGACATTGTTGTTATAGATCCAAATTATAGGGTAAACTATTGGAATTATGATATGCTCAGGAATGGTCATGCGGGATTGCTGGATACTGATTATATAAATAATGGAGAGGCGCTTAATACTCAGATTACATCAAGAGGAAATGGAAATAATGCTGATTATTTAACTGCTCCAAACACATACAGAGGCTCAGGCAATGATATTACTAAGCAGAAGGTTTCAGAATTGGAGGATTATATAAAGGCGGGCTTTCCTGTCGTCTTTTCAGATGGCTTTTTCAGCAAGGATAGCAAGTATGAAAGTGGAATTAATGAGGATTACATTGATAACTGTTCAAATATTTTTAATTTTTTAAAATATGCAAAAGGTAAAGACAATGTTCTTGAAGTGGACAACAATGGAAACTTAAAAAATAAGTCAAATGAGCCAGCGGAGCTTGTTACCTACCTGACTACTGAAAAACCTGAAATATTACTCAAGGAGCAGGAAAAAGTAAAAGATACAGATTATGTTGAGATTAGTAATAATCAGATCACATTGGAATTTTCAATAAACAATGCAGGCGGTGCTGATTCCAAAGCAAGTTTTAATGCACAGCTGTTCTTGGATTCAAATTCTGATGGTAAGTTTTCGACAACCAATGAAGGAATAGCTGCAAATAAAATAAAATTATATTGTGATGGTACTATTGTGAATCCGGTAATGGGTGATGATGGTAAATATATGTATAGTCTGAATGCAGGCAATTATAATTATAAACTGGTTTATGATTTGCCGAATGGATTTGTAGGAGTTATGCCTTGGCAGCTTCGTGTGAGTCAGGCTACAAATAGCTACAGATATGATCAGAAATCCGGATATGTGTATGTCAAAAATTCCAAAGGCAGTCCTACAAAAGTCAAGATTCTTCAGATTAATTCACACTTGAAGCATAATCAGGACTTTAAGGGAAATTTTGATATGCAGACACAGAAGAATGGCAATACAAAGTTTCATGAATTACTTAATAAAGTGAAGGATTTTGACCTGGATATAGAAACAGTTTATTATGATGACGTAAATAAAATGGATGAGGTATGTAATAAGCTGCAGACATACGATATGCTTGTTATTGGATTTGGTGATTGTTATGATATTGATAATACAAATAAACATCTCGATAAAATAAAAGCCTATATCCAGTCAGGAAAACCAGTACTGTTTGCTCATGATACAACATCATATTGTAATAATAAAAATGATACTACATATAATAATGTCTGGGGATATAAGTTTAACTCTATAATTCGTGATACTGTCGGACTGGACAGGTATGGAATCCTGTCAAATGAGTATTTAAAGAAGGGCAATACATTAAAGAGTACTGATTCGGATTTTACAAAAGCTGTAGAGACCGCTGAAAAGAATAACACTGATATTGCATATGAGCCAAAATCCGATAATTCAGTTATTGTCAGACAGAATCAGGGATTTACTTATGTGGATTTAAATAATTTTCAGTGGAAAGATGATGGTAACAATCATGGCGAGTACAGGCTGTATTCAGGGCTTAATAATTATGAAAGTAATGAAGATGTTGAAGCTAAGACTAATAAGGCAGTCAAGGTTAATTCAGGACAGATTACCACATATCCTTTTAAGATTGATGACGAAATAAATATAGCTACCACTCATAAGCAGTACTACCAGCTGGATATGAATCAGGATGCTGATGGTGATGGTGAGAGTGATATTGTTGTATGGTATACCTTGTCAGGCCATGGAGTTTATGACCAGTCTCCAAAGGATGTAAGAAATAATTATTATATTTACACAATGGGAAATGTAACATACTCAGGTGTAGGACATTCCGATTTCTCAAATAATGAGGATGAATTGAAACTTTATATAAACACTATGATTGCTGCATATAGTGCATCAGTTCATGAGCCGTCAATTTATCTTAAGGAGAATGCAGATACTGATTCAAATGACATAACTACATTATATGCAACTATTGATGATGCCATTGAAGAAGAAGCAGCTAATAAAGCGGATGCCAGACTAGATGGTGCAGACAGTACGCAGGATGTTTATTTTACGGTAAAGGATTCAAACCTTGTGCGAAATCAGATTGATGAAAAAACTGTTGTTTATTTGGATTTTTATATCGAGGATCCGCAAAAAAATCCAAATGATGAAACGATTGGCACCGGAAATGATAAGATTTACTTAAAGAAGGTGGACTGGGATATCTATACACTGAATAATGATGGAACAGAAAATGAACAGATAAATAACAGTAAAGAAAACAGTCAATTAAATAAGGATCCAAGGGACTTCTTTGAAAATAACAAGACATATAAGGTAAAGGTACCATTGAGTGTTTTACCGGAGGGAGCTAATTCTATAAAGATTTATGCCGTAGGATATAGTAAGATTTACCAGTCACAGGTGAGCGGTGGTGATAAAGAAACTACAACAGCAAAGGCATACAAGACCTTCCAGATACAGCGTGTAGGTCTTGCAGATTTGGATTAGTTTTCAAAGGCTCCTGGCTATCACATACTTTTCGTTTAAGCACAATTTATCAAACAGAGACTTATATAAACCATTTATATAGTCTCTGTTTTTTTACTGTTTCTTTATACTTTCTTTATTGAATTATCCGCGCTTATTGATAAAATAGATAATATGCGCACGATTGCGGATATTTTTGCATTCGTGTATGGGGGATAATTAACCGGAAAGAAAGGAAACGTTTATGAGTAAAATTTTCAAAAACCTGATTCCATACTGGCGATGGATCATATTAATATTTGTTTTTCTCATTGCTCAGGCTTACTGTGATCTGGCTTTGCCTGCGTACACATCTGACATCATTGATGTTGGTATCCAGGATCATGGCATTGAGCATATCCTGCCAAAGGAGATTACATCGGAGGATTATCAGATGGCACAGACATTTATGCTGTCTGACGAGAAAGAAAAATTTACGGACTGTTATGAGGCAGAGGATGCTTCAAAATCTGATGACGGTGTGGCAAAATACAAGCTGACAGCTGATTCGGACACACTTGATAAGCTGGATGAGGAGCTTTTGGTTCCTCTTGTCATGGCATATCAGGCTTTTCAGTCGGGTGAGCAGATGGATGTGGATGCATCGGCTATCCCGCAGGGAGTAGCGCTCGATGATAACATGATAAAGCAGATAAGAAGCAAGGTGCAGGAAAAAATCGATGCGGTGGGTTCAGCTACTTTAAAGTCCATGGGTGTAACTTTTGCGACAAAGTGTGATGAGAATGCAGGAATCGACGTGGATGCCAATCAGGTTGCTTATCTGTGGAAGGCAGGCGCCAAGATGGCAGCCTTTGCAGCTATTATGCTTATAGCAGCATGTGTTGTAGGTTTTGCGGCTTCAAAGGTCGGTGCCGCTGTCGGCAGGGATTTGAGGGAGAAGACCTTTTCAAAGGTTGTAGGTTTTTCAAATGCCGAGATTAACAAATTCTCTACGGCATCACTGATTACGAGAAGCACGAACGATATACAGCAGATTCAGATGGTTACTACTATGATGCTTCGTATGGTGCTTTACGCGCCAATCGGTGGTATCATCAAGGTGGCACAGACCAAATCCGGCATGGAGTGGGTGATTGCCATTGCGGTTGTTGCCATCATGGTTTTTATTTTCACACTGGTTGGCATTGCGATGCCAAAGTTCAAGATTATGCAGAGTCTTGTAGACAAGGTAAACCTTGTTTCTCGTGAGATTCTTACAGGTCTTTCCGTTATCAGGGCTTTCGGCCGTGAGAAGGAGGAGGAAAAGAGGTTTGATGAGGCTAACCGTGAGCTTACACGCACACAGCTGTTTACAAACCGTGTCATGACCTTTATGATGCCGGGTATGTCCATGATCATGTACTGCATCACACTTGGTATCGTGTGGGTTGCAGCAGGCAGAATAGACAATGGCTCCATGCAGGTAGGTACCATGACTGCGTTTATTACATATGCCATGATGATTGTTATGTCATTCCTCATGCTTTCAGCCATGTCCATCATGCTTCCGAGAGCTGGTGTTGCGGCAGAGCGTATCGATGAGGTTATAAAGACAAACAGCACTGTAAATGATCCAAAAGAGCCTGTTACTGAGGCTGATCACAGAGGTGTTATCCGTTTCAACCATGTGGATTTCAGATATCCGGGAGCAAAGGAGGATGTGCTTTCAGACATTGATTTTGTGGCGGAGCCGGGCAAAACCACAGCTATCATCGGAAGTACCGGCTGTGGAAAGTCTACACTTGTAAACCTGATTCCGCGTTTCTATGACGTGACTGGAGGCTCAATAGAGCTTGATGGACACGATATCAGAGACTACACACTAAGCGAGCTTCGCGAGTCAATAGGCTTTGTTCCGCAGAAGGGTATTCTTTTTTCGGGAACCATCGCCTCAAACCTGCGCTTTGGTAAAGCAGACGCGAGTGATGAGCAGATAAAAAAGGCTGCGGATATCGCACAGGCTTCTGAGTTTATCGAGACAAAGAATGACAGGTATGAAAGCTCAATCGCACAGGGCGGCTCAAACGTGTCAGGTGGTCAGAAGCAGAGGCTTGCCATAGCAAGAGCTATCGCAAAGGACCCTCATATTTATGTGTTTGATGACAGCTTTTCAGCACTCGATATGAAGACTGACGCGCGTCTGCGTGCAGCCTTAGCAGAGGTTACAGAGAGTGCTTCCGTCATTATCGTGGCACAGCGTATCAGCACGATTATTCATGCTGACCAGATTCTCGTGCTCGATGACGGTAAAATCGTAGGAAAAGGCACCCACGAGGAGCTTCTTAAGAATTGCGATGTATATATGCAGATTGCACAGTCACAGCTTTCAGCCAGGGAACTTGGAATTGATGATAACAAAAAGGAGGGCATGTAAGATGAGTGAGAATAATAACGAACAGTTTAAGATGCCTCCTAAGAGGCCAAGAGGGCCAATGGGACGTGGCCCCGGAATGGTCACAGAAAAGGCCAGGGATTTCAAGGGCTCTACAAAGAAACTCATAAAGTATCTCGGCAGATACTGGGCTGCTATCATTGCAGTTATGATTTTTGCAGCAGTTTCGACTGTCTTCTCCGTTGCAGGACCGAAGGTCATGGGTAAAGCCACCACTGCGCTTGCCGAGGGACTCATGAACAAGATTGCAGGAACAGGCGGCATAGATTTTGATTATATTGCAAAGGTTCTTTTGTTTACGCTGGCTTTATATGTGGTGAGTGCCATCTTTATGTTTGCCCAGGGACTTATCATGACAGGCATCACGCAGAAGACCTGCTACAGGATGCGTAAGGACATCACGAGCAAAATCAACCGTATGCCGATGAAGTATTTCGAGTCAAGGACATATGGTGAGGTACTTTCGCGTATCACAAACGATGTGGACACACTCGGACAGAGCTTGAACCAGAGTATCACACAGATTATTACATCTGTTGCCACTTTGGTCGGTACACTGGTCATGATGCTGTCTATTTCACCGCTCATGACGCTGATTTCACTCGTTATCCTGCCAGTTTCGATGATACTTATTTCGTTTGTCATAAAGCATTCACAGAAATACTTCAGACAGCAGCAGGAGTATCTGGGACACATAAACGGACAGGTCGAGGAGGTGTACGGAGGCCACCTCGTCATAAAGGCATATAATAAAGAGGCAGAGACTGTAAAGACCTTTAAGGAGGCCAACAATGTGCTCTACAAATCCGCATGGAAATCACAGTTCCTTTCAGGACTTATGATGCCTATCATGCAGTTTGTAGGAAACTTAGGATATGCGGGAGTAGCCATCTCAGGTGGTATACTTGCCATAAAGAATGTCATCACAATCGGTGATATCCAGGCATTTATACAGTATGTGAAGAATTTCACACAGCCAATCCAGCAGATAGCGCAGGTGGCAAACCAGCTTCAGTCGATGGCGGCTGCATCTGAGCGTGTATTTGAGTTCCTCGATGAGGAGGAAGAGGATATAACAGTGGAAAATCCTGTAAAGCCAGACCATATCGAGGGAAGTGTAGAGTTTTCGCATGTACACTTTGGTTATAATCCTGACCAGATCATCATCAATGATTTTTCTGCAAAGGTAAAGCCGGGACAGCAGGTTGCTATCGTTGGACCGACAGGAGCGGGAAAGACTACCATGGTCAAGCTTCTTATGAGATTTTATGATGTAAGCTCAGGTGCCATTCTTGTAGACGGACATGATATCAGGGATTACAACAGAGCCGATCTGCGAGATGCATTCGGCATGGTATTGCAGGACACATGGCTCTTTAAGGGCACCATTATGGAAAATATCCGCTACGGCAAGCTGGATGCCACAGACGAAGAGGTTTACCGCGCGGCAAAGCTGGCCAATGCCCATGGCTTCATTACCAGACTGCCTGACGGCTATCAGACCATGATTACCGGAAACGGCGGAAACCTGTCCCAGGGACAGCGTCAGCTCCTTTCCACCGCCCGTGCGGCAGTGGCCGACCCGCCGGTTATGATCCTGGACGAGGCAACCTCCAGCATCGATACCCGTACCGAACTGCAGGTACAGGAAGCATTCGATAAGCTGATGAAAGGAAGAACAAGCTTTATCGTGGCACACAGACTTTCGACGATACGGAATGCTTCGTTAATCTTAGTTATGAAAGACGGTAAGATCATCGAGCAGGGCAATCATGAAGAATTGCTGAAAAAAGGTGGATTTTACCATAAGTTATACCATAGTCAGTTTGAAGGTTAATACGCAATCTGGCAAAAAGCTCGCTTAGGCGGGCTTTTTCAGTTATAATACAGATAAATACTAATCAGTAAGAATGGAGAAAATCTGTAGAAGGAATGTGCTATAATATTCTGCAGTGAAGAAGAACAGAGGGAGTAACAGTATATGACGATCAAAGAAATTGCCAAACTGGCAGGAGTATCCAGCGCAGCGGTGTCGAGATACCTGAACGGCGGATACGTCAGTGACGAGAAGAAAGAACAGATTAAGAAAGTAATTGATGAGACCGGCTATCAGCCATCGGCGCAGGCGCGTATGCTTAGAACCAAGAAAGCGTGTCTGATCGGGGTGGTTGTACCAAAGATTAATTCAGAATCCATCAGCCGGATCACGGCAGGAATCGAAAAGGTTCTTTCGGAGCGGAATTACCAGATGCTGCTTGCCGGAACGGATAATACACCGGCGAAGGAAATAGAGTATATGCGTCTGTTCGAGAATTATCCGGTAGACGGGATTATTCTTCAGGATAGTTTGAATGCGTTTTATAATCATGCTACGAATTTCTTTCCGA